>OHBG01000717.1_pt1 | contig 14259 bp, 9 predicted proteins | sample 1577351 | NCBI WGS metagenome assembly OHBG01 (sample SAMEA3879596, study PRJEB24766) | human gut metagenome | biome: human-associated habitat; feature: feces | place: USA | collected 1985/1987 | reverse complement strand
CAATTTCATCAATAGAAAAGCGCCGTTTCTTTTGTGCTTCCCGATCTTGAGACTGTGCACAACTTATGCCTCTCTCCCTTAACGCTTTATTGCCGCTGACGTGCCCGTTGGGAAATTTTCCGCCTTTTGTAAAGAAGACTTTTATGCCTAATAAACCAAGGCAAATAGCAACTATTAACAGAGTTATCAGTATTGTATAGAGCATTTCTATTAATTTTGTGGGTGCAAATATAGACTTTTGTACTGACTAAGCCTCCTTTTTTACCATAAAAAAAGAGAAACGGGTTCAAAATTCGCAAGCAAATTAACCATATTTAGCAATAAGGGGTTAAAATTGAATTTTTAATTCCATAAAAAGAAAAGAGAATGGAAAAATCAGAACTGAAACCGGCCGGCGTATTTCACTTCTTCAACGAAATCTGCCAGGTGCCCCGTCCTTCAAAGAAGGAAGAAAAGATAATCGCTTATTTAAAAGCGTTCGGAGAAAAATATAATTTAGAGACAAAAGTGGACGAAGCCGGTAATGTACTTATCAAGAAGCCGGCTACTCCGGGTAAAGAAAACCTGAAGACAGTGATCTTGCAATCACACGTAGACATGGTGTGCGAAAAGAATAACGATACGGAGCATGACTTCCTGACCGACCCTATCGAAACGGAGATTGACGGGGAATGGATGAAGGCAAAAGGAACAACTCTGGGGGCTGACAACGGTATCGGTGTAGCTACTGAGTTGGCCATTCTGGCCGACGACAGCATTGAGCACGGTCCTCTCGAATGTCTGTTCACTGTAGATGAAGAGACAGGTCTGACCGGTGCTTTTGCCCTGAAAGAGGGGTTCATGAACGGGGAAATCCTATTAAACCTCGACTCGGAAGATGAAGGTGAACTTTTCATCGGTTGTGCAGGTGGTATCGACTCGGTTGCCCAATTCAAATACGAAACGGTGATGACACCCATCAGCCACCTTTGCTTCCATATCACCGTGAAAGGTCTGAAAGGCGGGCATTCCGGTGGAGATATCCATCTGGGACGTGGCAATGCCAACAAGATTCTGAATCGCTTCCTGTACCTGATGCAGAATACTTATCAGGAAGACTTCTTCCTCTTCGAATTCAATGGAGGTAACCTGCGAAATGCCATTCCGCGTGAAGCTTCAGCTGTATTCTCCGTACCGGAACATTATAAGCACGATGTGCGCACAGCCTTGAATGTCTTTATTGCAGAAATAGAAGACGAACTTCATAAGATAGAACCGGATCTGAGTATTCTTCTTGAAACGGAACCTCGTCGTGACTGGGCTATCGACCCAAGTACAGCCTATCGCCTGATCACTTCGTTGTATGCCTGCCCGCACGGAGTTTATGCCATGAGCCATGACATCCCGGGTCTGGTGGAAACATCGACCAATCTGGCATCTGTCAAGATGAAACCGGAAAATACTATCCGTATCGAAACCAGCCAGCGCAGTTCCATTCTTTCTTCACGCGACGATGTAGCCAACACTGTACGTGCAGTATTTACTTTGGCAGGCGCGCAAGTGACTTGGGGTGACGGATATCCCGGATGGAAACCCAATCCGGACTCGGAAATCCTGAAAGTAGCTGAAGAGTCATATAAACGTCTGTTCGGTGTAGATGCCAAAGTGAAAGCAATTCACGCCGGACTGGAATGTGGTTTATTCCTTGATAAATATCCTGCATTGGACATGATTTCCTTCGGTCCTACATTGACAGGAGTCCACTCTCCGGACGAACGGATGCATATTCCTTCAGTAGATAAATTCTGGAAGCATCTGTTGGATGTATTGGCACATATTCCGGCAAAGAACTAAATCAATTTCACCACAGAGGACACAAAGAAGAATTCACTTGATAATTCTAAAATTAAAAATCTGTGTGCTCTGTGGTGAATCAAAACGAGAACTAAAATCTATGCTCCGTCTTTTCTTTTTATTGCTGATTTCCTCCACTTCACTTTTTCTTTCTGCACAAAATCAGCCTCCTTTTCGTGTCGTCTTTTGGAATACCGAAAACTTCTTCGATACCCGGCACGATTCACTCAAAAATGACAGGGAGTTTCTGCCCCATTCACTCCGGCATTGGGGCTATAGCCGATATAAAAAGAAGATAGATAATGTGGCCCGCACTCTTGCAGCAGTCGGAGAATGGAACTTTCCGGTATTGATAGGATTGTGTGAAGTGGAAAATGATACGGTTATGCGCGATCTCACGCTTTATTCTCCGCTTAAGGAGGCAGATTATCGTTATGTGATGACACACTCTCCTGACCAGCGCGGTATCGACGTAGCACTGCTTTACCAACGCGACCGATTCAAACTCCTTACCTGTTCTTCCATCCCTGTCGGCAATTTTGAGAATCATCGTCCGACAAGGGATATCCTGCACGTCAGCGGATTATTGCTGACAGGTGATACACTGGATGTATTGGTGGCACATCTACCCTCCCGCTCGGGCGGAGCACGTCAATCAGAACCTTATCGCCTTTTTGCGGCACAAAAACTGAAAAATGCGGCAGACAGCCTAATGTGTGTCCGCCGTTCTGCCAAATTGATTATTATGGGAGATTTTAATGATTATCCCACTGACAAATCTGTAAAACAAGTCCTGAAAGCCCTTTCTCCCGAAGAGAATCCTGACCATAAACAACTGTACCACTTACTGGCGCGAAAAGCCAAGAACCGTAACTTCGGTTCCTATAAATATCAGGGTGAATGGGGATTGCTGGATCACCTGATTGTATCCGGTACACTGCTTGATACTTCCGGTACGCTTTTTACCGAGGAAAAAAAGGCAAGCGTACTGCGCTTGCCTTTCCTTCTGATAAAAGATGAAAAATACGGAGGCATGCAGCCTTTCCGCACCTACATCGGAATGAAATACCAGGGAGGATACAGTGATCACTTACCTGTATATACCGATTTCGAAACCAATCAATCCGAATATTGATATACCTTCAGTTCAAACTTGGGTACCATAGCAAAAAAATGATCGAAAATATCGGATTGGATACGTTCATATTCTTTCCAAACCTTGTTACGGGAAAAGAAATAAATCTGAATAGGTACCCCGTATTCAGTAGCTTCCTTCTGGCTGATAATCAGGTCGAGATCCTGATTTACCACAGGCAAACTGCAAAGATAACGTTCTACGTATACCCTGAATACTTGCGAATTTGTAGGCACCACTCCTTCCTCCGGCTGATAATCTGCCAACAGAGGTATCTCTTTGCGAAAGGTATCAAGCATTTCGGGGGTGCAGAACTTCAAAGTTGTCAGATCAAGAAAAATGCTCTTCATCACCCGCCGTCCTCCGGATTCCGTCATTCCCCGCCAGTTCTGGAACGAGCCGTTCACCAAAGAATAGGGAGGAACGGTAGAAATAGTATTATCGAAATTCTGAATCTTAACGGTATTCAATGTAATCTCTTCCACAATGCCGTTTGCATTGGTTGAAGGGATGGTCACCCAGTCACCGGGACGTATCATATCGTTGGCAGACAACTGAATGCCTGCCACAAACCCCAGAATGCTATCTTTAAAGACCAACATCAGAATAGCGGCAGAAGCCCCCAACCCGGCGAACAGCGTAGCAGGAGATTTATCGACAATTATGGAGACAATCACAATGCCGCCAATAAAGAAGACAAGAACCTGTAAAACCTGAATAAAGCCTTTCATCGGACGATTCTTCAACTTTTCTTTTCCATTGAGTATATCCAGCAACATCAACAGACTGCTGTTGAGAGCCAGTAACAAGGCAAAGATCATATAGATAACACAAATTTTCTGCGAAACCAGCAACAAAGTCTTTCCGTGTACAAATGCCATAGGCAAAAGCATATACATCAGAATACCTGGTAGAATATGGATCAGGTGGTGAATCACTTTATGTTTGACCATCAATGTATCCCATTTATAAGGAGTCCGCCGTGCCAGACGCTTTATTCCACCCACAAAAATGGCCTGGCAAAGATAATCCAGTCCGACCGCAATAAAAATCATCAGGATGGCAATAATCGTTTCATCAAAGGTATTCGCTATTTTCGGGTCCACTCCCCAACCTATAAGGATTTTATTCATCCAACTTCCTAAATCTATCATAACTATCGTCTTTATTTTAACATGTTCATTTTATCAAAATAACACCTGAATGGGCTTTAGGTTTAGCCCAAATAAAAAAGGCTGTATTGAAAAACGGTATTTTCAATACAGCCAGCTTCATCTGTTACCAGAAATCCTTATCCATTTACCTTTTTATAATCTTCCAGAAATTTCTTCAGCCCGGCATCTGTCAGCGGATGATTCAGCAGCCCCTTAATGGCACTCAACGGGCAAGTCGCCACATCGGCACCGGCTTCCACACATTCCATTATATGCTTGGTGCTACGGATGGAGGCCGCCAACACCTGAGTAGGATAATTGTAGAAACGGTACATCCGCACAATATCGGCAACCAGTCCGACACCATCTTCACAAATGTCATCCAGGCGTCCTACGAAAGGAGAAACATACGTAGCTCCCGCTTTGGCAGCCAGCAAAGCCTGACCGGCAGAAAAGACCAACGTACAGTTGGTGCGAATGCCCTGTTCGGAAAAGTGCTTGATGGCTTTGATGCCGTCGGCAATGCAGGGCACCTTCACCACAATGTGGGGATTGAGGGCTGCCAACTCTTTTCCTTCCCGAATCATTCCTTCGTAATCAGTAGCGATCACTTCGGCACTGACATCACCTTGCACGATGTTACATATCTCCACGTAATGCTTCCGTTGGTTCCCGACTCCTTTTATCCCCTCTTTAGCCATCAGAGAAGGATTAGTCGTTACTCCGTCCAAGACTCCCAAATCGTGTGCTTCCCGGATTTGCTCCAGGTTAGCCGTATCAATAAAGAATTTCATACCTAATAGTGTTTAATATCTTATATTCAAACAGATAACCCGGAGCAGTTGTTCAATGGAACGACTTACTTCTGCAAACGGATACCGATTTCGTTCAAAGCGACCTTTGCCGGAGTAGCGTCCGGTGTAGTGGCATCGAGTTTGATGTAGCGGGCACTGACCTTGTTGCCGAACGAAACGGTCTGCGGAACAGGGTTGTGCATAATGTTGCTGAACTCCCCGGTAGTCGGCACTTCTTTCCAGTCTTCACCATTGGTACTTACATAGAATTTATAACGGAAAGCCATTGTCGGCTTCGCTTCCGCATTGGCAGGAGCATATACGAAACCTGCCATCTCTACGGCTTTTCCAAGATCAATCACCAACGGAGAGGCAGTCACTTGTTTCCATGCAGCACGAGGCAGATCGTTCCAATTTTCTTTCGCAGACGCCTCTTCCAACGGACGGGCATAGTAGGCAGCCACTTCGCTGATATTAGCCGTCAGACGGCAAGCATCAATCTTCACTCTCAGTTGAGTGGCCTCGATAGCCGGAATACGTATCAGACGTTTATAACCCACGGTAGTACCTTTGGCTATCTCCTTCCATCCTCCGGCAGTCAGTGCCTCGACAGTAAAAGCTTCTGTACGCTGTCCTTTCGAGATATCCTCACGTAGCATCACCACGTTGATTTCCGATTTCGGTTTCAGCTGATAGGTATGGGTATCACCCGGTTTGGCAGCCCATGGTTTCAATCCGCCTTTCACACGATTATCGGCAAAAATTTCTTTGCGATAGTCGGCAAACTCTTTCAGACGGTTAACGTCGGCATCGCTGATGCGTCCGCGCCGATCGGGAGGGATATTGAGCAGCAACACTGAGTTGTAACCCACAGATTTGAAATAAATATCGGTCAGATGCTTGAGGCTCTTCACCTTACCGTCCTCCTGCTGATGATAAAACCATCCCGGACGGATCGATACATCCACCTCGGAAGGATACCAGAAGAGTTCTCTGGCATTAACCAACATGTCGCGTCCGCCCAAATCTTTGGAAGTCGCTTTTACACCTAACGCTTTGTTCTGCTCTTCACAACGGGCATAAGTGCCCGGAGTCAATACGGTGGCACTCCACTCCGTTTCACGCCCCAGTCCGCGTTCGTTGCCTACCCATCGTACATCGTCACCCATAATGGCAGTCACTGCATGGGGTTGAAGACGACGGATGGTAGAGAGGATGGCGGTCCAATCATATTCCTGTTTCTTTCCGTTGGGACCTTCACCATTGGCTCCGTCGAACCAGACTTCGTGTACTTCACCATAATTGGTAAGCAGTTCAGTCAGCTGTTCGATAAAGAATTCGTTGTATTTCGGAGAATCCCCATAACAAGATGCATTCCGATCCCAGGGAGAGAGGTAAACACCGAACTTGATACCGTATTTATCACAGGCATCACGGAGTTCACGCACCACATCACCCTTTCCGCCTTTCCAAGGAGAAGAGGCCACGGAGTGGTTAGTAGTCCTGGTAGGCCACAGGCAAAATCCATCATGATGCTTGGCGGTCAGGATAGCCATCTTGAAACCCGCCTCTTTGAGTGAACGCACCCATTGTTCCGCATCAAGTTCGGAGGGATTGAAGAGTGCGGGATCCTCTTTTCCGTCTCCCCACTCACGCCCGGTAAAAGTATTGATACCAAAATGGAGGAAAGCAGTCAGTTCCATCTGTTGCCACGCCAGCTGTTGCGGAGTAGGTACAAGACGTGCTGCCATATCGACTTTCTGCTCAAGGGTAGCATCTTGCGGAAATTCCACGTGCTTCACATAGTAGTCGTCTTTTTTTTGGGCCTGTCCGGCTGTACAGATAGCTGCAAGCAGAACCGTCGATAAAATAAGTTTCTTCATAAATGTATTGTTTTAAGTTTGATTTACCACAGAGTAACACAGAGTCTCTCACAAAGAATTTTCCTCTCTTCAATATCCTATTAACAAGAACTTAAAAACTCTCTGAAACTCTGTGGTAAACCGTATCCTTTTCTATTCCACGTTAAATATTCTGTCTATTTCACTCCTCTCAGCGTGAACTCAAAACTCTGCTCCGTCAGCGGCACACGGTATTGCGGTTGTACACCGGGACCACAGGTTGCTGTCCCTACACCTGCCTGTTCGGCATCCAGATGTATGGTTATCATTCCGTCACGCTCCAGTTCATTAATGTGGTGCGCCTTCTCTAATAATACATCCGAGAAAGGAATGATACTAAACTGGAACGGACGGTTCGAATCGACAAAGATTCCTTGTCCAGCTTCATCCTCCAATTTCATCCAGCGGACATCCGTACGATTTCCGGTAGACTGCGGAGTCACGTAATAGTGGAACATCCTTTCGGCAGTAGTCCGATACAGCCCTATCTTGCCCGACTGCATACGGTCAGCGTAAGTCTCGTTATCACCGCGTCCCAGATAAGCCACATTGCCAAACGTATCGTTCATCTCGAAGGCCAGCCCCAGGCGTGCCATTGATTTCACCACAGCCGTATCGGGACGGAAAGTCACTTTCACCTTCAAAGCCCCGGCAGCATTCAGTGAGTAAATGAAATCGGCATCCCCCACTTTAGTTCCCTTCGCATTCAGGACTTCTACTCGTGCAGTAGCGGTACTCTTGCTCTCCTTCAGTGACACCACTTTCTGGCTCAGCTGATCGAGTCCGGATTTACGCCAAAGATATGCACCGTTGCGATCGCGGTTATCATTGTCCGTAGCGGGACGGAAAAGACTCAGTGTAACAGGAGTTGCCAGCAATTCCTGCCCGTCCAGTGTAAAAGAGTTCAAAGCACCAGTCGCCTTATCCAACGTAAAAGCAGTCTGTCCGGCCTTGGCAGGCAGATGAGCCGTACTGTTCTTTGTTCCGGGCAATACAAACTGGTCGTAAGCCACCTCCCAATCAGTACCCACCATCAGTGAAGCTTCTTTACGAGTCCAGCTCAGGTTGAGATATCCTTCACGCACATTGGCAGGCAAGACAACTTTTCCTAATGTCACATCAACTGTAGCATGTGGCGCACAATTCACTTCTTTTGTTCCTTCTGTGACCGTTTGTCCGTTATCGCCCACCACCTGCCAATGCAGGATATATTCGTTCAGATTGGAGAAGTCGAACCAGTTTTTCACTCTTATGGTCAGATTACTCTTATAGAGCAAGGTACACTTGATGTTCTGATAAATCTTTTTCACTTCAAGCAAGTGCGGATGCGGGACACGGTCAGCGCTTACCAACCCGTTGCAGCAGAAATTACCGAAACTCGGAACTCCTTTGGGACCGTAGTCCCCACCATACGACCAATACCAACGCCCATTCGCGTCTATCTCACGGAACGACTGGTCTACCCAGTCCCACACGCAACCGCCTTGTGCCATCGGATTATTTTCGAACACATCCCAATACTCCTTCAGGCCACCTACGCTGTTGCCCATGGCGTGCACGTATTCGCAAAGAATGAACGGACGGTAAATATCTTTCTGTGCCAGATAGGTTTTGATTTCATCGACACTGCGGTACATCCGGCAATAAATATCGGTGTTATAATTCTGCTCGGCACGTTCGTATTGAACGGGACGATTCTTTTCTACCGATTTCAACCAGTCATAGGTACGTTCGAAGTTAATTCCGTTTCCGGCTTCGTTACCCAACGACCAAATGACGATGGCAGGATGGTTCTTCGAACGCTCGTACATACGGTGTGTACGATCCATGTGTGCTGTCAGCCAAGTGCTGTCCTTGGCAAGCGAAGCAGGACCGTAGCCCATACCGTGCGACTCGATGTTGGCCTCGTCGATCATATAAAGTCCGTAGCGATCGCAAAGCTGATACCAGTACGGATGAGTGGGATAATGTGAATTACGCACGGTATTGATATTGTGCAGCTTCATCAATCGGATATCCTGCTCCATCAGTTCTTTGCTTACGGTACGTCCCAGTTGTGAATGTTCGTGACGGTTCGCTCCTTTCACCAGCACCGGAACACCATTGATGCAGAAACGTCCGTCCTTGATCTCCGAAGTACGGAAACCCACTTCGCAACCAGTAACTTCCGTCACCCGTCCTCCCGCATTTTTCAGTTCCAACACGAGCGTATAGAGATTGGGGTGCTCGGCACTCCAAGGCTTCACGTCTTTCAGGCGCTGTTCCGGCTGCATCATTCAGGGTATAAGTTATAGATACCGCTCCATTGGCAGGTCCCTCAACGGTAACATCGAGTCCGAAGATACCATCTTTGTAACGCTCCTTCTCGAGGGTGGCATTTACTTTATAGTCGGCAATGTACTGCTTCGGAGTACTGTACAAATATACATCACGTTCAATGCCACTCAAACGCCACATATCCTGACATTCCAGGTAAGAGCCCGAACTCCAGCGGTAGACTTCAAGTGCGACGGTATTCTCGCCTTCTTCCAGCTTGTCAGTAATGTCCCACTCGGCTGCCGTCTTTGAGCCTTGGTTGTAACCGAGGAAATGGCCGTTCACCCATACATAATAGAAAGAGGTGACACCTTCACAACAGAGAACCACCCGACGGTCTTTCCATCCGGAAGGCACAGTGAAAGTTCGTCGGTAAGAGCCAACTTCGTTTTCTTCAGACGGTACGAGAGGAGGATTCTTCTTGAAGTTGAACATCTTATCATCGAATTCATAAGTCTCGTTCACATAAATAGCAGTTCCATATCCCTGACGCTCCCAGTTTCCGGGTACGTTAATGTCTGCCCACCCTCCGGTATAGAACGAAGGTTTATAAAAGTCTTTCGGACGGAGGTCGGGATTCTTCACCCAATGGAACTTCCATTTGCCGTTCAGGCTCAAATAATAGGGAGACTGTTCATAGTCCCCTTTTTTCACATCGGCAGCATCTGCGTAAGGCCACACATAGGTGTGAGGGGCCAACTTGTTCAGGCCTACCGCATATTGGCTCTGCCATTCGGGAGTCTTCTGCGCCTTTGCGGGCACCATAACCAGACAGGCCAGTAGCAGTAGAAAGGTTAGTTTGATAGGTTTGTTCATTGTTTATCAGGTATTTAATATTCAATTATCTTTCTCGGGGGATGTGTCAAAACTCGCGACAGAAGACTTTTGACACATCTCCCTTTGATTTTTAAAGGTAAATACGGATCCTATTCGATCATAACTTCGTCAAAAAAGACGCGCGCTTCCTGTCCGGGACGCACATGATCAGGAGGACATTTTCCGGCTCCACGAACTGTAACGCGCACATATCTGGCCTTTACCGTTCCCAGATCGAATTTCAAATCATCCACATAAGTTCCTTCACGGAAAATATCTTCGGGAGTAAATCGCTTCTCTCCCACTGCCGTAAAATTAATGTTATCCGAAGACAACGCAACACTAACGGACTCCGGTTTGTGCACAGCCATTCCGTACACTGTAATAGAACCCAGCGTAAAAGTATGGATATTTTCTTCTTTTTGCAAATCTATCGTAAAAGAAATACTATCATTGTCTGTCCACGAGCACCATTCGGAATCGGTTTGTTTCAAGCTGCCACGCACTCCGTTGGTTAAAACCGGAACACCGGAAGCCCCCCGGGTGAATACCGGTTTCGCAGTAGCCTTATTGTATGACAAAGGCAACACGAGGGTCTTTCCCATCTGCTGCCCATCGGCAAAAGTGGCACACTTCAAGGTCTGTGCGGTACGGAACGTGAGCGACTGAGTATAGAGAGCAGAAGCTGCTCCCGGCTCAGTGCCATCAGTTGTATAACGGATTTCCACATCGGGACGCATGCACTCCAGTTTCACTTGCAATGTACCATCAACCGGAGTAGACGTATGTTGTATGTTGTACATAGAACGGGCGTATCCCACCCCTTTGACGGCAAGGTGTTCGTTATAACGATCCAGCGCTTTCAGAAACGAAGCCCAGTTTTTCTGCTCCGGGCGACTCCATCCCACTTCGGCAAGTGCTGCCAGACGGGGGAAGACGAGATAGTCCACATCCTCGGGACGGTTACAGAACTCCGTCCATAACGATGCCTGTACGCCCATCAGTAACGAAGCATATTCGGGCTTCCAATTCTTCTGCACAGGTTCGTATTGATAAACGTCTTTCAGCGTATTGTTACCAAAATAAGTGAGTGGTTCAAACCATTGCGGTCCTTGATAACGGATCAGGTACATCACACGGGCCGGAGTCATCACAAAACGATGTCCCTGCGCAGCAGCTTTCAGGGCAGCGTTGCCCATCCCTTGCCAACCGAAGACAACGGCTCCCTCGGGGATGAAGCTGTTTGTCAACTCGTCCCATCCCATCACCTCTTTACCTTTACTGCGCACATAGTCGCCTATCCGCTTCATGAAATAGCCTTGAAGGTCCTCTTCATGGGCAATGTGTTCTTTCTTCATACGATCCTGGCAAAGAGGACACTTTTTCCAATAAGTCTTCTGCGCTTCGTCGCCACCCAGATGGATGTAATGTGAAGGAAAAAGCGCAGCCACTTCATCAATGACATCTTGCAGAAAAGTGAATACACTATCGTTTCCGGCACAGTAGATGATTCCTGCATGGTCTCCACCCAGACCGGGCAATACACCGATAAACCGGTCTACCACGGGACAAGCCAGATGCGGATAAGCAGCCAGTGACGAATTGGTATGTGCCGGCATCTCTATCTCGGGAATGATCTCTACCTGACGGTCGGCAGCATAAGCTATCATCTCCCTCATATCCTCCTGGGTATAAAAGCCACCGATGGGAGTCGGTTCTCCGGGCAACGGATTCCGGCGCGAATGGAATGGCACATCGGTATGATCCACCCGCCAGGCACCGACCTCGGTCAGCCGGGGATATTTCTTAATTTCAAGCCGCCAGCCATTATCGTCCACCAGATGGAAATGGAGTTTATTCACCTTCAGCATAGCCATGCAATCGATGATTCTCAACACATATTCTTTGGGAAGAAAAAAGCGGGAAACATCAAGCATTAGCCCCCGGTAACCGAAACGGGGCTCGTCCTGAATGCTCAAACAAGGAACCGTCCACAGTGCATTGACTGTATGATGATTTTCAATATCGGGAGGAAGCAACTGGCGGATGGTCTGCAAGGCATAGAAAAACCCTTTCACATCCGATGCTCTGACCGTAATCTGTTCCGGAATGATATCCAACCGATAGGCTTCGCTTTTCAATGACTTGTCGGTGACGAAACGTACATCGCCTTTCATCTTTCCCGTTTTCAGTACGGGAGTAAACCCGGCAGCTTTGGTGAAGAGATTTATAAAATTCCGTACCACTTTCGCCTGTTCGGCATTTTCCACAACCAGCGTAGTACCTCCGGAAAAACGGAAATGCCCGGTGCCCGATACCATTTGTACCGGGCAGGGGACTATAGAAACTGTTTGTGTTAAGTCATCGGCCTGCAACGTCACAAGGGGGCAGAGCGTCAGCAGGAATATGCATATTATAATGTGTTTCATATATCCGGGATTTCCACTTATTCTTTATCTCTCTCCGGCGAGAAACGTACCGGATCATTATACTGTTCCTGAAGTTGCAGCATCTGCTCTTTGAGTTCTTTCACTACAGGTTCGTATTCTTTCTGCCCGTACAGATTATGCATCTCCGTCGGATCAGCCTGCATATCATAAAGTTCCCACCAGTTGATGTCATTGTAGAAATGAATCAGTTTATAGCGTTCGGTACGTATCCCGTAGTGGCGTTTCACCATATGTTCGGCGGGATACTCATAGAAATGATAATACAGTGCCTTCCGCCAGTCTTTGGGTTGTTCACCCTTCAGCAACGGCAACAGAGATACACCCTGAATATCGGCAGGAACGGGAGCACCGGCCAATTCGAGGAACGTAGGTGCATAGTCGATGTTCTGAACCATTTCGGTAATGTCGCCACGACGGTCAAAGCCCTTCGGCATACGCATGATCAGCGGTGTACGCATCGATTCTTCGTACATGAAGCGTTTGTCGAACCAGCCGTGTTCGCCCATATAGAAGCCTTGGTCAGAAGTGTAGACTACCAGGGTGTTATCCAGTAATCCTTTCTTTTCAAGATAGTCGAGCACACGTCCCACATTGTCGTCCAGTGACTTCACTGTCTTCATATAGTCACGCATGTAACGCTGGAACTTCCAGTTGGCAAGTTCCTTCCCACTTAGATTCTGCTTGTAGAAGTCATCGATCAACGGACCGTAGAATTTATCCCATGCCGCACGTTGTCCTTCGTCCATACGTCCCAGAAATCTCTGGTAGAGCGATTTTAAACGTGAATCTTTATCGGGGCGAAGCATCTTCAGGTCATAAATCATATCCATATCCTTCACAATACTCATCTCTTGCGCTGCGGCAGCCGGACGGCCTTCGTAATCGTCAAAGAAATTGTCGGGCAGCGGGAAGGTTTTGTCTTCGTACAAAGCCAGGTTACAAGTATCCGCCATCCAGTTGCGGTGGATAGCTTTATGGTGAATCAGCAGACAGAACGGTTTGCTCTCGTCACGTTTGTTCTCCATCCAATCGATAGCGTCATCGGTAATCAGGTTGGTAATGTACCCATGTCTGTGAACGGTGTCGTTGTCCTGAGTGATAAAGTCGGGGTTATAATAGTCACCTTGTCCGGGCACAATCTCCCAATAATTGAATCCTGAGGGCAGACTCTCAAGGTGCCACTTGCCTACGAGTGCAGTTTGATAGCCGGCCTTCTGAAGCAGTTTCGGGAAAGTTTGCTGGGCACTGTCGAACACGCAGGTAGTATTGTCATAAAACTTGTTGGCACAACTATGCTTGCCTGTGATCATACAAGCACGGCTGGGACCGCTCAGAGAGTTGGCAACGAAGGAATTTGTAAAACGCACGCCGTCACGGGCAATACGGTCGAGGTTCGGAGTTTCCATATAACGGGTATCGTAGCAGCTCATCATTTGTGCCGTATGGTCGTCCGTCATAATATAAACAATGTTCAGGGGCTTTTGCTCTTCTTTCTGTTTGCCTGTGGCACATGAAGCCAAAGAAGCTACTGCCGCCGCACCTGTCAGCGAGCAGAGAATTCCGGAAGATAGGTTGTTCATCATAAAGTAGTTTTTCTATTAGGGATTAATTAGTGGTACAAATATAAAGAGTTTTAACACCCCATAGAGTTCAAAAACAACTATGATTCTTCTGAAAACGTCTAATAATGGAATAAAAAGGGCATTTATAGACGTTTTTGAACATCGGATAGACAAAATCGGAAGCCTGTCGTGAACGAGTCTTAACTGAAATTTGTATATTTGCAGACATAGAAGCCTGACAAAACTGTTTAGAAATGAATACGATTCACCACAGAGTACACGGAGGACACAGAGTTTT
>OHBG01000707.1_pt1 | contig 14397 bp, 15 predicted proteins | sample 1577351 | NCBI WGS metagenome assembly OHBG01 (sample SAMEA3879596, study PRJEB24766) | human gut metagenome | biome: human-associated habitat; feature: feces | place: USA | collected 1985/1987 | reverse complement strand
GCTTTCTCTCCCATCTTAGGGAATGTGTATACTCTCTTACGGATATCCATGAAGTCCATAGCCATATCTTCGAATTTTGCTTCCGGATGTTCATACATTAACCACATAATCTTTCCGGCATCCATTGCTGATCCACCACCAAGAGCGATGATTGTGTCAGGCTCAAATGCTCTGATCTGTTCCACACCTCTTCTTGCACACTGCAGAGTCGGATCCGGAGCTACTTCGAAGAAGCATGTATGCTGGATTCCCATCTGATCTAACTTATCTTCGATTGGTTTTACATAACCATTTTTGTACAGGAAACTGTCTGTTACGATGAACGCTTTCTTTTTATGCATTACAGTTCCGAGTTCATCTAATGCTACAGGCATGCAGCCTTTCTTAAAGTATACTTTCTCAGGTGTTCTAAACCACAGCATGTTTTCTCTCCTCTCTGCAACTGTCTTGATATTGATCAGGTGTTTCACACCTACGTTCTCAGATACAGAGTTTCCTCCCCAAGAACCACATCCAAGTGTAAGAGATGGAGCAAGACCAAAGTTATAAAGATCTCCGATACCACCCTGTGATGAAGGTGTATTGATCAGGATACGGCAAGTCTTCATAGCCTGCTGATGTTTCTCGATCTTTTCTGTCTGGGCTGGATGTACATAAAGTGATGATGTATGTCCATATCCACCGTCAGCAACAAGCTGTTCTGCTTTTGCAAGGGCTTCATCAAATGTCTTTGCTCTGTACATAGCCAATACAGGAGATAATTTCTCATGTGCAAATTCTTCTGAAATATCAACAGATTCTACTTCTCCGATCAGGATCTTTGTAGCCTTCGGTACTTCAACACCTGCTAACTTAGCGATCTCATATGCTGATTTTCCAGGAATCTTATTATTTAACGCACCGTTAATGATAATTGTCTTGCGGACTTTATCAAGTTCTTCTCCCTTCTTAAGGAAGTAGCATCCACGGTATGCAAATTCTTTCTTAACTTCATCATAGATGCTGTCCAGTACAGTTACTGACTGTTCAGAAGCACAGATCATACCATTGTCAAATGTCTTAGAATGGATGATGGAGTTAACTGCCATCTTAATATCTGCGGAATCATCAATGATAACAGGTGTGTTACCAGGTCCAACACCAAGTGCCGGTTTTCCTGAAGAGTATGCAGATTTAACCATTCCAGGACCACCTGTTGCAAGAATCTCATCAGCTTCTTTCATAACTGTTGTTGTCAGCTCTAATGAAGGAACATCAATCCATCCGATGATTCCTTCCGGTGCTCCGGCTTTTACTGCTGCATCAAGAACAACTTTCGCTGCCGCAATTGTACATGCCTTTGCTGCCGGATGTGGGCTGATGATGATTGCATTTCTTGTTTTCAAACAGATCAGTGTCTTAAAGATTGCTGTTGATGTAGGGTTTGTAGTTGGGATAACGGCTGCTACCAGACCAACTGGTTCTGCAATCTTTTTAATTCCGTATGCTTTGTCTTCTTCAATCACACCACATGTCTTGTCATTTTTATACTTATTATAAATATACTCTGCTGCGTAATGATTTTTGATGATCTTGTCTTCTACAAGTCCACGTCCTGTCTCCTCTACTGCCATCTTAGCAAGTGGGATACGCATCTTATTTGCTGCCATTGCTGCTTCAAAAAAGATCTTGTCTACCTGTTCCTGTGTATAGGTAGCAAATTTTTTCTGAGCTTCTCTCATTGCTTTCATCTTAGCTTCGAGAGCTTCTACATTATCAATAATCTCTGGTACTGCGTTTTCTTTTTTCTTTGTCGCCATGTTGATTATCCTCCTGTGAGTTTTTGTTTGTTTTCGATGGTCTTAGTATAACCATTTGTTAATTCTTTGTCAATATGTTTTTTGATATTTTTTTCACATATTTGATAATTCTTTAACAGGTTGCTTTTACCACCTCTTTCACTATACACAAAGAAGCTGCCACAGGCAGCTTCTTCTGTACACATTGATATTTAAAAACGTTCTAAATTGTGCTCAGTATGTAACAGCATGTGTGATTTCGGCGAATTTGGTTTTACAAAATATTCTTCATAAATTTTTCGTACATCATGATTTTCATGCGAAAATCTGTGTTTTGCATTCTCATCCAGATGATAGAGTTTACGTCCTCTTTCGTATGCCATCTCCCTTCCATCATGAATCGGCTGTCCACCGCCGCCTACACATCCTCCGGGACAAGCCATGACTTCTACGAAGTCGTAATGTACTTCCCCTTTGTTAATACGGTCCAAAAGTGCCCGTGCATTGCCCAGACCACTAACTGCAGCCGTTCTGACAGTTACATTGTCAATCTGGAAATCCGCCTCCTGGATTCCCTCATTCTCATTGAATCCTGTACTTCTTACCGCTTTAAATGCATCTTCCGGCGGATTCTCACTCTTAAGCAGATAGTATGCCGTACGAAGAGCTGCCTCCATGACACCTCCTGTTGCACCAAAAATTACACCTGCTCCTGTTCCATCCTGCATCGGCCGGTCACTTTCTATATCTGACAGTGTATCCGGACTGATATGCGCTGATTTGATCATCTTTGTCAGTTCTCTCGTCGTAATAACCGTATCAACATCATGTCCTGCATATTCCTGATAGAACAGTTCCATCTCCTTTTCTTCTTTTTTTGCCACACATGGCATTACTGATACTGTGTAAATCCTCTGCGGAGATACTCCGAGCTTCTCTGCAAAGTAAGTCTTCATCACAGCTCCGAACATCTGCTGCGGTGATTTCGCCGTTGAAAGCTGTCTCACCAGATGTGGATACTGTGATTTGATAAATCTAAGCCATCCCGGACAACAGGAAGTAAACATCGGACGCTCTTTCAATTCCCCTGCAGTAAATCTGTGCAAAAACTCCGTCCCTTCTTCCATAATTGTCAAGTCAGCCGAAAATGTGGTGTCAAAAGCATAGTCGACTCCCATTCTCTTCAAAGCGTCAAGGATCTTTCCAACTGTTGCTTCATCATCAGAAAGTCCAAATTCCTCACCCCATGCTGTTCTGACAGCCGGAGCTACCTGTGCAACTACAATCTTGTCCGGATCTGCAATTGCATCCCATATATCTTCTGTATCATCTCTTACTCTTAACGCACCAACCGGGCAATGTGTAATACACTGTCCGCATAATGCGCAGTCAGCTTCTTCTATTGTCCTGTGACCAGCCACATTGATCGTAGTTCTTGATCCTGTTCCTTCCACATCCCATACACCAAGTCCCTGTACTTTTTCACAAACCTGTACACAGCGCATGCATTTTATACACTTGGAAGAATCCCTGATCAATGGGAATTCTTTATTCCATGGCTGTCTTTCAATCTCCATTTTAAACGGAATATCTATAATATTCAGGTCATTTGCAACCGTCTGAAGACTACAGTTTCCACTTCTGGAACAGGTAACACATTCACAGTCATGCTGCGAAAGGATCAGCTCTACCGTTGTTCTTCTGTGTCTTCTGACTTTCGGACTGTTCGTATGAATGACCATACCTTCTTTTGCGACATTATTGCATGAGGTGATAAGTTTCTCTTTTCCTTCTAATTCCACTACACAGACACGACAGGCCGCAATTTCATTGATTCCTTTTAAATAACAAAGTTTCGGAATTGGAATTCCATTCTGGGATGCAGCTTCCATGATCGTGGTATTCTCTTTTACCGTTATCTCTCTTCCATCTATTGTAAGATTTACCATAATGTCTCTCTGCCTCCCTTAAATATACCGTATCCGAAGTGATCACAGCGAAGGCATCTTCCTGCTTCCTGTTTCGCTTCTTTTTCTGTCATACAATTTTCCACTGCCTCAAAATCGCAGACTCTTTCACACGCTTCTCTTTCTGTAAGATTTACTCTTCCGCAAGGTGTACGATCATCCAGATGCGCTTCCGGAATTTCAACATCGCAGGAAATCTCATGATGATATCCAAGATACTCATCAATATTAGCTGCTACGACTTTTGCAGCTGCAATTGCCTTAATAACTGAAGCCGGTCCGCTTGCACAGTCTCCTCCGGCAAATACACCCGGAAGGTTCTCGAATGCTCCTGTGCTTTTGGTAACAATTTTCCCACGTTCAACCGGAATACCAGCCTGTTCAAAGTGATGTGTTTCGATATTCTGTCCGATTGCTACGATTAATACATCGCATGGTATGTAAATATCTTCTTCACCTGTAGGTTTGATGCTTGCTCTTCCGTCTCTGATCGAGCTCACCATCTGTGGCGTCACATAGATTCCTTTCACATGATGATTCTCATCTACATCAATGGATGCCGGTGCTTTCAGTGTCTGTAATTCAATACCTTCTGCAACGGCTCCTTCTATTTCTCCCGGAAGTGCAGTCATAACCCTTCGTCTGTAAACGATACTTACTTTCTTGGCACCCAGACGTTTTGCTGTACGGACTGCATCCATGGATACGTTACCTCCACCGATAACAGCAACCTCTTTTCCTGTCAAATCCATAATCTGATTCTTCCCTACGTTACGCAGGAACTGTACAGCTGATAGGATTCCGTCTGCATCTTCATTTTCCAATCCTAATTTTTTATCTGTACTTGCCCCGATTGTAATCAGAACAACATCATATTCCTGTCTCAATTGCTGGATTGTAATATCCTGACCGATCTTCAGACCATTTTTCACCTGCACACCTGTCTTCAGTATCGCACGGATATCATCGTCAAGTCTGTCTTTCGGAAGTCTGTAGTTCGGAATACCATAACGAAGCATTCCTCCTAATTTCGGAAGCATCTCATATACAGTCGTCTGATGTCCCATTAACTGCAGATAATAAGCTGCACTCAAACCACCAGGTCCTCCACCAAGGATTGCAATCTTTTTTCCTGTATCCGGTGCACACTGCGGAGGATCAACTTCTCCCGCAAAATCTGCTGCTACACGTTTTAATCCACGGATATTAATAGAATCATCCACCATATTTCTTCTACATCTTGCTTCACATGGATGTTCACAGATAAATCCACATGTAGTCGGGAACGGATTATCTTTTCTCAGCAGACGGATCGCATCTGCATATCTGCCTTCACCTACCAGTGCAACATATCCCGGAATATCTACATGTGCAGGACATAAAGATACACATGGTACCGGCTGATTATAGGTACAGGTACATCTTCCGTTCTGGATATGTTCAACGTAATCATCACGATAACCGATCAATCCTTTGTATACCATATTAGCAGCCTCATATCCGATTGCACAGTCTGCTGATTCCATGATTGAAAGTGCAGTCTGCTCCATAATATCCAGCGTCTTCATAGTTGCTTTTCCATCCAGTACTTCACGGATGAAATTGTTCAATTGACCTAATCCGATACGGCAAGGTACACATTTTCCACAGGTCTGTGCATGACATAACTCAAGAAATGCTCTTGCCATATCTACAGGACATAATCCCGGAGGACTTGATTCGATTCTTCTTTCCAGATCTTTATAAAGGCCTTCCATTACGATCTTTGCTTTTTTTGGAGAGGCAATTTCCAGTCTGCTCATTCTTTATTCCTACCTTCCATCTGTTTGTTTTCAATTTACAGTACATATGAATTGCAATTATCAGTTTTTTGCACAATTCATTTCAAATGTGATATCGGTATTATATCATTTATTTGATAATTTGTAATCATATTTGTTAATAGTAGTAAATTTAACGCTATAGTCAGATTTTTAACAAATCTTTGATTATCTGTTTTACGAAATTTCCTGTCTGTCTTTTTTCTGTGTCCTTTATGCAGAAAAAAACCTCACACATGATTGTGTGAGGTTTTCAATATTTTTATTGACTTCTAACTATACAAGTTCAATCAGAACTTCCATAGCTGCATCACCTTTACGCTGACCGATCTTAACGATTCTTGTGTATCCACCGTTACGATCTGCATACTTAGGAGCGATCTCATCGAATAATTTTGCTACAAGATCAACTTCTTTTGTATTTTTCTTCTTTCCAGCCTGTGCAGTTGGAACTTCCTTTACAGGATAAAGAACCTTCAGCATCTGACGACGAGCATGCAGTCTGCTTGGCATATCCTTTTTGATTGTTTTATCAACTTCGTCATATACAGTAACTTTCTTACCATCTACAACTTCTTTTACTCTCTTGCCATCTTTGTCTTTGCGGGCAACTTTAGCTTTTACAGTAACTTCTTCGAAGTTATCTTTTTCTTTAACAGCTAATGCGATAAGTCCTTCAGCGATCTTGCGGATCTCTTTAGCCTTAGCTTCTGTTGTAACGATCTTACCGTTGTTCAGAAGTGCTGTTACCTGGTTTCTTAATAATGCTTTTCTCTGGCTTGATGTTCTGCCAAGTTTTCTATATTTTGCCATTTTAAATATCCTCCATTATAACACTTGGTTATGCTTCTTCGGGCTTACTAGCCAAATGCTCTGCCATGCACTTACGGGCTTACTGACAGATTATTCTTCACCTTTGCTGAGGCTTAAGCCTAACTCATCTAATTTTGCAAGTACTTCTTCCAGGGACTTACGTCCAAGGTTACGTACTTTCATCATATCTTCCGGTGTTCTGTTTGTCAGTTCTTCAACTGTATTGATACCAGCTCTCTTCAGGCAATTGTATGAACGAACAGAAAGTTCAAGTTCGTCAATGCTCATCTCAAGAACTTTTTCTTTTTCATCGTCTTCTTTCTCGATCATAACTTCTGCAGCCTGTGCTACTTCTGACAGATCAATAAAGAGTTTCAGATGTTCACTAAGTACCTTTGCAGCCAAACTTACAGCTTCATCCGGAAGCAGTGTGCCGTTTGTGTATACATCCAGTGTAAGTTTATCAAAGTCTGTAATCTGTCCGACACGGGTATTCTCTACTGTAAGGTTCACTCGTTCCACTGGAGTGTAGATAGAATCAATTGGAATCACTGCGATTGGCAGTTCGTCATTCTTATTCTTATCAGCACTCACGTAGCCTCTTCCATTTGTAATGGTAAGTTCCATATACAATTTGCTGTCTGCACCGCCGTTTAATGTAGCGATTACAGTCTCCGGGTTCATGATTTCAATATCCTGATCCACCTGAATGTCAGCTGCTGTTACAACTCCTTCGCCTTCGAACTCAATATAAGCAGTCTTAGGCTCATCAGATTCAGATGTGTTTTTGATTGCCAGAGATTTCAGGTTCATGATGATCTCTGTGACATCTTCCTTAACACCCGGAATAGAACTGAACTCATGAAGAACACCGTCAATCTTAACCTGGCTGATTGCTGAACCAGGCAAAGATGAAAGCATAATTCTTCTAAGAGAATTACCTAATGTTGTACCATAACCTCTTTCAAGAGGTTCTACAACGAATCTACCATATTTCTTATCATCTGAAATATCAGTTATTTCAATATTGGGTTTATTAAAATCAAACACTAAGTCCACCTCCTGTGGGTTACGGTTTATTATTTAGAATACAACTCGACGATTAACATCTCATCTACAGGAACATCGATTGCTTCACGTTTTGGAAGTTCTTTTACTGTTCCTTTCAGACCTTCCAGATCAGCTTCTAACCATTCTGGAACAAGACGTCCGCCTGTAACCTCAACGATTTCTTTGTATCTTGGTGAGTTTTTCTTAGTTTCTTTGATTTCTACCACATCTCCTGCCTTTACAAGGTATGAAGGGATGTTGATCTGTTTTCCATTTACAAGCACGTGCTTGTGGTCAACGATCTGTCTTGCTTCACGTCTTGTTCTGGCAAGTCCAAGACGGAATACAACGTTGTCAAGTCTTGACTCTAAGAGTACCATCAGGTTTTCACCTGTCATACCTTCCATCTGTTTTGCTTTTGCATAGTAGTTTCTGAAAGGTTTCTCTAATACACCATAGATGAATTTTGCTTTCTGTTTCTCACGTAACTGGAGACCATACTCGCTCATTTTTCTATTCGCTCTTTTTAACTGTCTGTTAGACTTTTTATCAATTCCTAAATAAACTGGATCCATTCCGAGGGATCTGCATCTTTTAAGAACCGGAACTCTATTTACTGCCATGTTTTTGTTTTCCTCCTATATAATTCGGACACATACAATCCGTTAACGTAGTGAATAATAATAGTACTAGACTCTTCTGCGTTTTGGTGGACGGCAACCATTGTGTGGTACTGGTGTAACGTCTCTGATACTTGTTACATCGATTCCGCATGCCTGCAGGGCACGAATTGCTGCTTCTCTACCTGAACCTGGTCCTTTAACCATTACGTCAACTGATTTTAAACCATGTACTAATGCTGCTTTAGCTGCTGTTTCAGCTGCCATCTGAGCTGCATAAGGAGTAGATTTTCTTGAACCTCTAAATCCCAGACCGCCTGCACTTGCCCATGACAGAGCATTTCCCTGTGCATCTGTTAATGTTACGATTGTGTTATTAAAAGATGACTGGATGTGAGCCTGTCCGTGTTCAACGTTTTTCTTGACACGTTTCTTTGTCACTTTTTTTGTAACTTTCTTTGCCATAATAAAACTAACCTACTCTTTCCTCAAATAAATTATTTCTTCTTGTTTGCTACTGTTCTCTTAGGACCTTTTCTTGTTCTTGCATTTGTCTTAGTCTTCTGACCACGAACCGGAAGTCCTTTTCTGTGACGGATTCCTCTATAGCATCCGATTTCCTGTAATCTCTTGATGTTGAGAGCGATTTCTCTACGAAGATCACCTTCTACTGTCTGTGTCTCATCGATTACAGCACTGATTTTCTTTACATCATCGTCTGTAAGATCTCTACAACGAATATCAGGATTAACTCCTGCCTCTGTCAAGATACGAGTTGCGCTTGTTCTACCGATTCCGTAGATATAAGTCAGTCCGATCTCAACACGTTTGTCTCTTGGTAAGTCTACACCTGCTATACGAGCCATGTGAATTTCCTCCATTTTCTTTCATTGTTAATTGTCTTTAATAGGGGACCTGTATTTTTGTCCCAGGCATGTTCGGTATCATGCCCTTTCCGGCCACCGCTCATAGTGTTGGAAGCTATGCGGTAATGACGAGCCGGCATTAGAAGCAATATACGAGGATCATCACCGGTCTTTCGGGTGCGCCTTGTATATTTGAAATAGTTTCCACACCGCCTGGCGTGTCCACTATCAGCCGCCTAAATACATCAAACATTCTTCAGAAATTAACCCTGACGCTGTTTGTGTTTTGGATTTTCACAGATAATGCGAATGCTTCCTTTTCTTTTAATTACTTTGCATTTTTCGCAAATTGGTTTTACTGATGATCTAACCTTCACGGGGATCCTCCTTTCATCCATTGCTATGCCTTTGTTGCTACACATTTCCATTTGAAATCGCAACTCAGAGATTCCAGTGCATAAACATGCCTAGAAAACGTGCTTATATAGTATAGCATCTATTTGCAATATAAGTCAATAGTTTTTTTGAATTTATTTATCTCTCCAGATAATTCTTCCTTTTGAAAGGTCATATGGAGACAGTTCTAATGTTACTTTATCTCCCGGCAGGATCTTGATGAAGTTCATTCTCAGTTTACCGCTGATATGAGCTAATACCTGATGTCCATTCTCAAGTTCTACCTGAAACATTGCGTTTGGCAGTTTTTCTACTACAGTTCCTTCAATTTCAATAACGTCAGCCTTTGACATTCTATCTTCCTCCTACTTTTCTTCTTTCATCCAATCCTTAATTAACTTTCTTATGCCTGCATCATCAAGTTCTTTCATATTATATGTGCTATGAACGATCTGCACATGTTTTTTTTTCTTTTTTTTAGGATGGACGAGTGTTCTGATTCGTCCATCCACCAGATATACATATGTATCGTCCACTTCTTTTATGATATACATCTTTGCTTTATCATGTCCGGCTTTTGATCTTGCAAGCATGCCTGCTTCATACATCACCATATCTGTTTCCTCTTACTTATATAAGTCTATTCATTCTCACAGGTTAAGGACAGAATTCTAGGTTCGCCTTCGGTGATCAATATCGTATTCTCATAATGTGCCGATATAGAACCATCTCTTGTTACAACTGTCCAGTCATCGTCCAGCCAGTCAACTTCATGTGTTCCTATATTGATCATCGGCTCGATGGCAAGTGTCATACCTGGTCTTAATCTCACACCTTTACGTCCCACTTCATAATTCGGAATTTCAGGTGCCTCGTGAAGTGCTGTTCCGATTCCATGTCCACATAGATCTCTTACAACACCATAACCTCTTTCTTCTGCATATCTGCCGATCGCACCGGATATATCAAATAAATGATTCCCTGCTTTGGCAAATTTTATTCCTTCGAAGAAGCTTTCTTTGGTAACCTGAATCAATTTTTTTGCTTCCTCACTGACTTCACCGACCGCATGCGTTCTTGCCGCATCTGAATGATAGCCCTTATAAATAACTCCTGCGTCCAGACTGACAATATCGCCTTCCTGAATGATCCTGTGTTTATCCGGAATTCCATGAACAACTTCCTGATTCACTGATACACAGATGGATGCCGGATATCCATTATAATTCAAAAAAGAAGGAATGCATCCATAACTTCTGATAATCTCCTCACCCAGAGTATCAATATCTTTCGTACTCATTCCCGGACGCAGTGCATTCTCCAGTTCATTATGAACCCGTTCAAGTATCTTACCGGCTTCCGCCATTAATTCGATTTCTCTTTCGGACTTAATTGTAATTGCCATGATCTTATGCTCCAAGTATCTCTACGATTGCTGCAAATACATCATTAATATCAACTGTTCCGTCAACAGTTTTTAAAATACCGGCATTTGTATAATAATCAATCAACGGCTGTGTCTGCTCATGATATACGTTCAGTCTCTTCTGAACTGTCTCTGGTTTATCATCATCTCTTAAAATCAGTTCTTTTCCGCAAACATCACAGATTCCCTCTGTCTTTGTCGGTGCATATACCAGATGATAAGTTGCTCCACATCCTACGCATGCACGTCGTCCACCCATACGGTTTACAATGTTCTCATCCGGGACATTTACATCGATTGCATAGTCAACCTTGTCTCCCAGTGCTGCAAGTGCCTTATCCAGTGCTTCTGCCTGTGGAATTGTTCTCGGAAAACCATCTAAAACATATCCGTTCTTGCAATCATCCCGCTGTACGCGGTCTACTACGAGATCTACTACCAGTTCATCCGGAACTAACAAGCCCTGATCCATGTATGTTTTTGCCTTATTTCCCAGTTCTGTACCATTCTTGATATTGGCTCTGAAGATATCTCCTGTAGAAATGTGTGGGATATCATATTTTGCTGCAATTTTTTTTGCCTGGGTTCCTTTGCCCGCTCCTGGGGCACCTAACATAATAATATTCATTTGGCGGTTCCTCCTTATAGCATTTTAACCCGCGAAAAAAACTTCCCGCGAGTCAAAATATTAACTATTTAAAAATCCCTTGTATGTTCTTACAAGTGTCATTGAATCAATTTGCTTAAGTGTTTCCAATACTACACTGACAATAATGATCAGAGAAGTACCACCAAAGGATACTTTTGCTCCAAGCCATCCGTTGAATAATATCGGAACAATCTGTACCAGAATCAATCCGCATGCACCAACAAAAATAATATAATTCAAGATTTTTGTCAAATATTCTACTGTTGGTCTTCCCGGACGAATTCCCGGTATAAATCCACCGCTCTTCTTCATATTATTTGCAATCTCCAATGGATTAAATGTAATTGAAGTGTAAAAATATGCGAAGAATACAGTCAGGACAATATATAGTACCAGTCCCCACGAATACTTGATCTGTTCCGGATTACACCAGTTGCTCTGGTTTAATCCACGAAGAATCTCACTTCCGATTCCACTACCATTATCTTTTCCAAGAAAAGTTGCAATTACGATTGGAAACTGCATCAAAGATGATGAAAAGATAATAGGGATAACGCCTGCCGTGTTAACCTTCAGCGGAATATTAGTGGACTGTCCACCATAGGATCTTCTTCCAACCACTTTCTGGGAATACTGTACAGCAATTCTTCTTTCTCCATCCTGCAGGATTACGGTAAAAACAACCAATGCTAAGATGATTGCAATGATTACACATACTGCAAGACCAGCGGAAGCAATCGCTTTTCCTTTCACGAACTGGTCAAATAACGTCGTCATATCACTCGGAATACGAGAGATAATGTTGATCACCAGGACAATAGATATACCATTGCCCACACCTTTTTCTGTAATTCTCTCACCAATCCACATCAGGAAAGCGGATCCTGCCGTGAGTGTTAATACGACAATTGCTGCATTAACAAAATTATACTTCACCAGAAGTCCCTGACGGCCGAATCCAACTGCCATAGCGCCGGATTCAATTAAAGCAAGACCAACAGTAAGATATCTTGTAATAGCAACAATCTTCTTTCTTCCAGTCTCGCCGTCACGCTGCATCTCTTCTAACTGCGGAATTGCAATTGTAAGCAGCTGAACTATGATTGATGAAGTAATATAAGGTGTAATACTTAAGGCAAATACAGACATTTGCTCAAAAGAGCCACCGGTGAAGGCGTTAAACAAATTGAACGCCTCTCCAGTGTTTTGAGCAAAGAAATTCTTAATATATTCACCATTTACGCCTGGTGTTGGCAACTGCGATCCAATTCGTATTACGATTAACATCAAAAATGTATATCCGATCTTCTTTCGAATATCCTTTATCTTGAATGCCTTTCGAAATGCTTCTAACATTAGATCACCTCTGCTTTTCCACCTAACGCCTCGATCTTAGCTACAGCTCCTGCACTGAATGCATCTGCCTGAACTGTAAGCTTCTTAGTAAGTTCGCCATTTCCAAGAATCTTAACTCCATCCTTTGGATTTGTAACGATACCCTGTTCGATTAATGTATCTACAGTAACAACTGTATCATTTTCAAATACTTCAAGAGCACTTACGTTGATACCAACGATTGTCTTAGTGTTTCTGTTAGTGAAACCTCTCTTTGGTATTCTTCTATATAATGGCATCTGACCACCTTCGAAACCAGGTCTTGTACCTCCTGAACGAGCTTTCTGACCTTTATGTCCCTTACCAGCTGTCTTACCATTTCCAGAACCGTGTCCACGTCCTCTTCTGAAATTATCACTCTGCTTTGATCCGTCAGCAGGTCTTAAGTTAGATAAATCCATTGTGACACCTCCTTATCCGAATAAATGAATTATACTTCTTCTACTTTTACCAGGTGAGAAACCTGTTTAACCATACCTCTTGTTGCTGCATTATCTGGAAGTACAACAGTTTTGTTCAGCTTCTTAAGTCCTAATGCTTCAACAGTTTTCTTATGCTTAGGTACAGCACCGATTGTAGATTTTACTAATGTGATTTTTAAATCTGCCATTTTGTTCTACCTCCTTAGCCAAAGATCTCTTCAACAGATTTACCGCGAAGCTTAGCTACTTCTTCCGGAGTTTTAATCTGGCGTAATCCTTCGATTGTAGCAAGTACAACGTTCTGTTTGTTGTTAGAACCAAGAGATTTTGTACGGATATTCTTGATTCCTGCCATCTCGATTACGGCACGTGCTGGACCACCAGCGATAACTCCAGTACCTTCTGGAGCCTTCTTAAGTAATACAGAAGCGCCTCCGAATTTACCGATATAATCATGTGTTACACTGTCATTTTCATCTAATGCTACAGAGATGAGATTTTTAGCTGCATCTTCTTTTCCTTTGCGGATTGCTTCCGGAATTTCTGTAGCTTTTCCTAAACCTGCACCAACATGGCCATTTCCGTCACCAACAACTACTAAAGCTGTGAATCTCATATTACGGCCACCCTTAACAACTTTGGTTACACGTTTAATTGATACTACTTTTTCGTTTAATTCTAATGAATTAGCATCAATACGTTCCTGTCTCATGTGTGCTCCTCCTTCTAGAAATTCAACCCAGCTTCTCTAGCTGCGTCTGCTAATGCCTGTACTTTACCCTGATAAATAAATCCGCCTCTATCGAAGACAACGTCTTTAATACCTTTTTCAAGGGCCTTTTCTGCGATTACTTTTCCTAAATATGCTGCTGCATCAACGTTGTTAGTTTTCTCCAGGTTTGCTTTCACATCTTTCTGAAGAGTGGAAGCGGAAACCAGTGTATTTCCAACTGTATCGTCAATAATTTGAGCATACATATGATTATTACTTCTGAATACCGCTAAACGTGGGCACTCAGCTGTACCAGATAAACGGTTACGTAATTTTCTGTGCTTGTTTACGCGAACTTCACTTCTTGATTTTTTGCTAACCATTTTCACACTCTCCTTACTTATTTTTTACCAGTCTTACCAACTTTACGTCTGATAACTTCATCAGCATATTTAATACCTTTACCTTTGTATGGTTCCGGTC
>OHBG01000700.1_pt1 | contig 14529 bp, 10 predicted proteins | sample 1577351 | NCBI WGS metagenome assembly OHBG01 (sample SAMEA3879596, study PRJEB24766) | human gut metagenome | biome: human-associated habitat; feature: feces | place: USA | collected 1985/1987 | reverse complement strand
TAATTGGGAAAATATTGATTTAAATAAAGCGCCTATTTTATTCTGTACCTACGTTACAAAACAATTTATCTCATGCAGCAATATTTATAAGCAAAAAGTGGAGCCGCTTAAGGAGTATAAGCCGCCTGTATATCAGATCCATATGTTGGGTATACGCGCTAGAAAGATAACTCTATGGGAAGGTACGGCAGATGAACGGGAGATAATGTTTCTCGGAGATGGTGGAGGAGCGTTAATAGAAGGAGATATAGGAAATTGTATTTATATCATGCCTGAAATTCCGTTTACAGATAATGAGACAATAGATAAATATGAATTAACTAATGTTCGAATTTATGCAGAATTTAATGAACGATTATATCTTTGTTATAAATTTGGTAAAAATGTGGATCCTATGAAAGATTTAGTTTTTAATAGACCGATTCCTATAGAGTATAAAGAATATATTGATATTATTTCATCATAGGAAACTAAGGAGAAAAAAGAAATACATGCGTTTGACTGGAAACAGATGGGGCAGATCTTCTTACTGGTGTGGCAATACACTTTGTATTTAAAGGCATAGATGAACTAAGGACTGGTAAAAAAACGGCATATCGTGGCCAGTATTCATTTGATATGAACGGAAATGAGGTTTCTTGCATATCTGATTTTTATGACATTGAAAATTTGGCAGCTATAGAGGATGCAAGATTTTATAATGAACCTACATTTTATAAGGTAGAAGTTGGTGGTAATCAAAGTGTATATGTTTCGACAGGGAATATAAGGCAAAGTCAATTTGCGGAAATTGTAAATCAATCTTCTGGAGATATTTCAATAGTTTCTGGTATGCCTGGAGGACCAGATGGAACATTACTGAGCGAGTATAATGGTGTTTCGGGAAAACAATTAATCAGCAGACACTACTTAGTTCAGAAGAAACTTACTAGTCAAGGAGTACGATTATCAGGTAATCCTGCAATTGCTCTTGATAATGTACATCATACTAGAGTTGGAGGAGCTCATTGGTGGGAAACTCAAATTAGAAAATCACAAGGATTGGGACGCAACCAATTCCATCCAAACTTAAAAAGGGAACTTGATATTACGCAGGGGGGATTGAGAAAAGCAGGATATCCAGCTAGTCAAGCAAGAAAGCTTCGGAAAGAAGCTGAAAAATTCTATGAAAGACAGACTAAATTAAAGTGTCTAGGATAATGAAAGGAGAATAAATGCAATGTCAAACTTAGTAAGTTTTGAAAAGGTAGATAATGAATTGAATATTTTGCGTATTGGAGGAAAAAGTTTTTTACCTCCTGATGTAGAGTGGCCTACTAATCCTAATGGAGAAAAAATGGTTTTTATTTTTAATATACCTACAAATTTTTTAAATTCAACTCTTCAATTTAATTATCCGAAGGATCAGGTTATTTCTGTATTTACTACTTATAATAGAGAAGATTATTTTTTGGACTCGATCGTTTATAACGGTGATATAGAAGAACTTCAGAATATAAAAAACGGATATACAAAAGTAATTTTACATTCTGTTGCTTCTCCAAGAAATGATGCGGATTTTTTGATTTCAGCAAGAGAAATAGTAATTGATAAAGAAATGAATGAATTTGATGATTATAATGGCTCTCTTTTTGGTGCAAATCCTGTATTTTTACAAGAAGAAAAGTTAGAACTTGCCTCCTATCAATTTTGCATGCAGATATATGGAGGAGATTTTCCAGAAGAATTTCAAGATATCTTCTATTTAGATGATGCAATAGGTTATCTATTTTTAAGTAAAGAGGAAAAAGCAAATGATGTTGGAGTATTTTTTGTACAATGCACCTGAAATGGTAGTGGGGTGCGATTGATAAAGAAATGGAATCTCTTCATATAATCAAGGGTTTGTGGAATTTATCAAATATCGGGGCGGAAAATTCTGATACAAGGATAAGGCTGGAACGGGATTCTTTGGGCAGAGCGGTAAAAGAGTGGCAGGATGCGCATTGGGATGGAGTACAATGCGCTGGGGCAGGAGACGAGCCGCCTGGTTTCCGGCGGTGTTTACAGTAGCTGGGAATACTGATACAGTATCAGGAAACGGACTGGAGATTTCTGAAAAGAATGGCGTCCCAGCTTGGGCTTTCATTAGTGCCGGATACCAGCTATTATTATCCCCGCTTTTACCTTGGATTGCCGGAAGCTTCCTGTATACTTTAAAGAGTAAAAGGAATTGACCAAAAAGAATACCTCAAGTAAATTTAGATTATTACTGACCTGCCAGTTGGTAAAATCTAAAAACACAAGAGGTATTCAAGATGAATGTTAAAGCAAGAAGAACAAAAAAACAAGTAAATGTAGAAAATCAGGCAATTAATCTTTTGTCAAAAGAAGAATTGAACAAGAAAATAGAGGTGGTAGAAAAAGAACTGAGATCCTATACATGGAGAGAATTGGAAGCAAACGGTAAATTTGCCAAGAACGATAAACTCTCTTTCATCACGGATGACATGCTTATAGTAGGATGCGATATAGGCAGTGAGAATCATTATATCAGGGCAATCGATGTCAGGGGAAGGGAGTTAAGCCGTGGAGCATTCGAATTCAGCAATACTTCAGAAGTCTTTGAAAATGCCAAGGCATGGGTGCTGGCACTTGCGGCGAAACACGATAAGAAACAGATAGTGCTGGGTCTTGAATCGACAGGCCACTACTGGTTTGCGTTGGCTGCATGGATGATTTCCAACGGAATCAGCGTTGTCCAGGTAAATCCATATGCTGTAAAGCAGAGTAAAGAAATAGAAGACAATAGCCAGCTCAAGGATGACAGAAAAGATCCGAAACTGATTGCGAACCTTGTGAAAGATGGAAACTACGGAATGCCTTATCTTCCAGAAAAAGTTTATGCGGACATGAGAAGACTCTCCATGTTCAGGGATCAGCTTACCGAAGACAGGATAAGAAATATCAACCGCCTTCACAGGGAATTAAAAATCTATTTTCCAGAATACATGGACGCATTTGGAAAAATAGATGGGGCATTTACTCTGGAAGTACTGAAAGTATCAGCTATCCCATCGGATATCACAGCACTGGGAGCAGAAGGCATAAAAAATATCTGGCACAATGAAAAACTGAGAGGACGCGGTTACAGCAGAGCCAATGAAATCGTGAGCTATGCAGAGAAAAGTGTGGGATTAACGGATGGAATAGATGCGGGGCGTGAGGCAGTGAAATGGTATGCGGAACAAATCCTGAAGCTGGTGGCATGCAGTTCAGGCAAGCATAAAGGACAGACGAAAATCAGCCACAGAGGACGCAAGAGACTCCGGTATTGGCTGTTCCAAGCGGCAAAGTCAGCGGTGTCGCATGCGGATGAATTTAAGCAGCTACATGAGTACTATACAACACGAACCAATAATCCGCTGAAAAAGATGCAGTCACTGGTTGTGATAGCCTGCAAGATACTGAGGGTGATTTACACGATCCTAAAGACAGGGACAACTTATGATCCGCAGAAACTGTTGGAAGATATCAAACGACCAACGGCTTCACAGACACCAATGGCAGCATAGTAAATAAAAGAAGCAAATCCAGAACTCTGTCGAGTGGCTGAAGGAATACATCGGAGACTGGACAGGGTTCTGGAACAGAAACCCGTAAATGATGGAGTCCGGAACGGACTACATCTGCAAAAGACCAACAAGAACCTGAGATGGTATAGTGTCCACTGAATAAATCAGTACCACGACAGGTGAATGCAGGTCAGTAACAATCAAACATAAAAACAAGAGCTGTAGCCGGCATCGTTTTTTTCCGTGGGGCATGCCCCCGTCTAGGAGCTTGGCTGGCACTCAGTGTATGGTAGATGGGACGAAGGAAGTTGGGACACGATCCCCTTAGACACGGAAGGTTCATCATCATAGTTGATCAGAGGGAAAATAGCTTTTATAAAGCAAACAACAGGGATGCTTTAAGAAGTGTACCCATTAATCAGCTATTCGGTACAAGATACTACGATATCCATCACTCCCGGCTCTTGTTTTGAGGTAAATAATATCGTCAAAGCCAGTAAAATCAATAGATTTAGGCTTGACAGAATAGGAAGGAAATGAGTTATGGGAAGAGCTTTAATTATCGGCTGCGGCGGTGTTGCCAGTGTAGCCATTCAGAAATGCTGTCAGAACAGCGAAGTATTTGAGGAGATTATGATTGCCAGCAGAACGAAATCCAAGTGCGATGCATTAAAGGAGAAGCTGGCCGGCAGCAGGACAAAGATTGAGACAGCACAGGTAGATGCGGATAAGGTGGAGGAAGTGATTGCACTGATCAAGAGCTATAAGCCGGATCTGGTCATGAATATTGCATTGCCTTATCAGGATCTGACCATTATGGATGCCTGCCTTGCCTGCGGCGTCAACTATATGGATACAGCCAATTATGAGCCGGAGAATATTGATGATCCGGAGTGGAGGGCTGTCTATGACAAGCGCTGCAAGGAGGAAGGTTTTTCTGCATATTTTGATTATTCATGGCAGTGGGCATATAAGAAGAAGTTTGAAGATGCTGGTTTAACAGCACTTCTGGGCTCAGGCTTTGACCCGGGTGTTACACAGGCGTATTGTGCCTATGCTTTAAAGCATGAGTTCGATACCATTGATACCATAGATATTCTGGATTGTAATGGTGGTGACCATGGCTATGCATTTGCCACGAATTTCAATCCTGAGATCAATCTTCGTGAAGTATCTGCACCGGGCAGCTATTGGGAGAATGGTCACTGGGTAGAAATCCCTGCAATGAGCATCAAGCGTGAATACAATTTTGACCAGGTAGGAGAAAAAGACATGTATCTCCTGCATCATGAAGAGATAGAATCACTTGCAAAGAACATTCCTGGTGTAAAGAGAATCCGTTTCTTTATGACTTTTGGACAGAGCTACTTAGATCACATGAGATGTCTGGAGGATGTGGGTATGCTTTCCACGAAGCCTATCAATTATGAGGGCAAAGAGATTGTTCCGATTCAGTTCCTCAAGGCATTACTGCCTGACCCTGCAAGCCTTGGACCTCGTACAAAGGGTAAGACCAACATTGGCTGTATCTTCACTGGTAAGAAGGATGGAAAGGACAAGACTTACTATCTGTATAATGTGTGTGACCATCAGGAATGTTATGCAGAGGTAGGTTCCCAGGCTATCTCCTATACAACGGGTGTACCTGCTATGATCGGTGCTATGATGCTTCTGACAGGTAAGTGGAATAAGCCGGGTGTATACACAGTTGAAGAGTTTGATCCAGACCCATATATGGAAGCCCTGAACAAATGGGGACTCCCTTGGCAGGAAAGCCACAACCCTGCACTTGTTGATTAATTTGATATATCGCACGAAGACACGTTCTCACTCCGCTGCTCGATGTAGCGGTACATAAGGGTGCATGAGCTTATCAGCTCCTGCGCCCTAAGTACCGACACTCGCAGAGGGTCTTCTCACGAAACATTCCGAGTTTCTCTAAATTGTTATATACAGATTGGGCGAACTGCCCCACCTGAATTTTGAGGATTAAAATAAAAATAGAGACTGTGCTGCATATAGAACGAGTTCAAAAAGTATCTTAAAGGCGAGGGTTTGTCGCCTCATATATTATTACAAATTTTAGGTTACAGGCGCAGCTTCATGACAGTTCGGTGAATGCAGCTTAGGGAGTGATGTTTAGTGTTTCTTAGAACAAGGAACAAATGCTTGCAAGCCAGGCGCAACTGTCTGAGCCCGTAGGGCGAGTTTTGCGCTCGGCTTGTACTCTAAGCATTTGGGCAGCAGTTCTTAGAAACTCTTACATCACGTACGTGGCAAATGAACCGAACTGCCATGAACTGCGGCGTCCCTAGAAACAAAAGGAGGAAAGTATGGTAAAACCAGACAATTATCGCAAGGTGCCAACACCTTGTTATATTGTAGAGGAGAAGTTATTACGGCATAATCTGGAGATTCTGCGTCATGTCTGTGATGAGACAGGCTGTAAAATACTGCTGGCGCAGAAGGCGTTTTCCATGTATTATGAGTATCCGTTAATTGGCAGATATTTAAACGGAGCGACAGCAAGTGGCTTGTACGAGGCGAAGCTTGCCTATGAGGAACTGTGCTGTAGGGAGATTACAGATATCACCGGAAGCACCAAACACTGTGAGAACCATATCTTTTCTCCTGCGTATCCTGAGAAGGACATGGATGAGATTTTGCAGATATGTGATCATCTGGTATTTAATTCCTTTACACAGTGGGAGAAGTATAAGGATAAGGCACTGGCAGCAGGAAAAGAATGTGGGATACGTATTAACCCGGAACATTCCACACAGGATCATGCAATTTATGACCCATGTTCGCCCGGATCAAGACTTGGTGTGACACTGGCTAATTTCAGACCGGAACTGCTGGAAGGAATATCAGGGCTGCATTTTCATTGCCTGTGTGAGCAGGATGTGGATGCACTGGAGGAAACGTTGGCAGCAGTAGAAGAGAAGTTTGGAGCTTATCTGCCACAGATGAAATGGCTTAACTTTGGTGGTGGACATCATATCACCAGAGCGGATTATGATGTGGATAAGTTAATCAGGATCATCAAAAGAGTACAGGATAAATATAACCTGACAGTCTATCTGGAACCGGGAGAAGCAGTCGCCCTCAACGCAGGCTTCCTTGTAACGACAGTGCAGGAAATCATTGAAAACGGCAAACGAATCGCGATTCTTGATACTTCGGCAGCCTGCCATATGCCTGACGTCATTGAAATGCCCTACAGACCGCCTCTATGCGATTCAGGAGAAGCCGGAGAAAAGGCATATACCTATACTTTAGGAGGTCCAACCTGCCTTGCAGGAGATATCATAGGAGAATACTCCTTCGATACACCATTGCATATCGGGGACAGACTGGTATTTGGCGACATGGCAATTTATTCCATGGTAAAGAACAATACCTTCAATGGAATGCCACTGCCTGATATCATTGCATTACATGAGGATGGCAGTTGGGATGTAGTCAAGCACTTTGGTTACGAGGAATTTAAGAGAAGAGTGTAAATGCATTTCTCTGATATTCCAGTAATCCTTCTTTCTGCAATTTGGACAGCTCCGCAGACATGGCGCTTCGCTCCACACACAGGAAGTCAGCCAGCTGCTGCCTGTCATAGGGAATGGTAAAAGACAGTTTTCCCTGACGCAGGGATTCGGCAGACAGATAGGAAAGCAGCTTCTCCCTTGTGGTACGTTTGCTCATATGCGTGATTTTTTCATTAAATAATAAAACCTTTTGCGCCAGCGTTGCGACCAGATTGCGGATGATCAGGTTGTGATGCTCGCAGGCGGAAGGACACACAGCGAGAATCCGGTTGACATCCATCCACAGAATCTCACAGTCTGCACTTGCTATGACACTGATATTCAGGGCAGCAGTCTTGGACGCAGCGAAAGATTCTGCAAAGGTGTCGCCCGGATTTATTTTTGTCATGATATTGCGGTGTCCCCAGATGTCCTCCTGCACGATTAGGGCACTGCCTGAAAGCAGCATTCCCATAGAGTCAGTGTGTTCACCAGCCCGCAATATATAAGAATCTTTCTTTTTTGAGGCTTTGACTGCATTCAGGCAATGCAGAATTGTCAATACCTCATCTTCTTTTACTCCTGCAAAAATTGCAGAGTTCTTTAATAAAAAAATATATTCATCCATAAAATTCCACCATAAAAAACACAAACTTGTTAGATTTCCAACATACACGTAGCAATTATTATACTATAATGCACTCATAAATACAAAACATAAACGATTCCCAAATTACAGAAAGGATGAAGAGGAATGAAGAGAAGAGTAATCCATATAGATCAGGATAAATGTAACGGTTGTGGTGCGTGTGCATCTGCCTGTCATGAAGGCGCTATTGGCATGGTAAATGGCAAAGCCAGACTCATGAGGGATGATTATTGTGACGGTCTGGGAGATTGTCTGCCAGCCTGTCCTACCAATGCCATTACTTTCGTAGAGAGAGAAGCAGCACCTTATGATGAAGCCGCAGTACAGGCGAATAAAGCGGCACTCCAGGCAGGCAAGGCAGTCGATGCAGCTTTTGCTCCCACAGTGTCCCGTCTGCAGCAGTGGCCGGTACAGATCAAGCTTGCACCGGTTAATGCACCTTATTTTAACGGTGCCAAGCTGCTAATCGCGGCAGATTGTACTGCATATGCATATGCCGGCTTCCATGAGAAATTCATGAAAGGACATGTTACTCTGATCGGATGCCCTAAGCTGGATGCAATTGACTATTCTGAGAAGCTGACAGAAATCTTTTGTAACAACGATATTCGCAGCATCAGCGTAGTCAGAATGGAAGTCCCATGCTGTGGCGGCATGACCTATGCAGTACAGAGGGCGATCGCCAACAGTGGCAAAGACATTCCATGCAAAGTAACTGTGTTGTCGATCAATGGCGACATTTTAAGTGAATAATTCATATATTCATATAACAGAAAGGTAGGATTTATGGACAATAAAATGTTTTGTTATCAATGTGAACAGACTGCGGGCTGCGCAGGATGTACAGGTGCTATAGGTGTCTGCGGTAAGACCGCAGATGTGGCACAGCTTCAGGATGAACTGACAGGAGCGCTCATCGGGCTGGCACATGCCGTTGAGAATGCAGGATATCTGCAGAAGCAGGCTTCCAGAGCGATTATTGAAGGTTTGTTTACCACACTGACTAATGTAAGCTTTGATGAAAAGGCAATCACCAGACAGATTGAGCTTACCCATGCTGCAAAGGATGCCATATCACCTATGTGCGCATCCTGTGCTTCCCCCTGTGGAAAGACGAATGATTATGACCTCAATAAGATATGGGGAGCCAATGAAGATATTCGTTCCCTGAAATCTCTTATTTTATTCGGATTAAAAGGCATGGCTGCCTATGCATATCATGCGCTGATGCTTGGTTTTTCTGATGAGGAAGTGAATATGTTCTTCTGCGAGGCACTCTGCAAGGTCGATACAGAGGGCACTATGGAGACATTATTGCCTACCGTTATGAAGGTAGGAGAGATTAATCTTAAATGTATGGCATTACTGGACCAGGCGAATACGCAGACTTATGGTAAGCCACAGCCTACGACAGTTTCCCTGCATGTTGAGAAGGGACCATTTATCGTAGTAACAGGTCATGACCTGAAGGATTTGCAGCTTCTTCTGGAGCAGACAGCCGGAAAAGGCATTAATATCTATACCCATGGAGAAATGCTGCCGGCCCATGCGTATCCTAAATTAAAAGAATACCCTCACTTAAAGGGTAACTTTGGTACAGCATGGCAGAATCAGCAGAAGGAATTTGACAATCTTCCTGCTCCTATCCTGTTCACAACGAACTGTCTCATGCCACCCAAGGCAAGCTATGCAGACAGAGTCTATACAACAGAAGTAGTGGCGTTCCCCGGTGCGACTCATATTGGGGAGGAGAAAGACTTCACACCCATAATCAACAAGGCTCTGGAGCTTGGCGGTTATCGTGAGGAACAGAGATTCCATGGTATCAATGGTGGAGAAGAAGTGACCACAGGATTTGGTCATGATGCGATTCTTGCCAATGCAGATAAGGTAGTAGAAGCTGTAAAAGCCGGCGCAATCAGCCATTTCTTCCTGGTGGCAGGCTGTGATGGTGCCAAGCCCGGACGTAACTACTATACAGAGTTCGTGAAGCAGACACCGGCAGACAGTATTATCCTGACACTTGCCTGTGGCAAGTACCGTTTCAATGACTTACAGCTTGGAGAGATTGGCGGGCTTCCAAGGATCATGGACATGGGACAGTGTAATGATGCATATGGTGCAATTCAGGTGGCAGTAGCTCTTGCAGGTGCATTTAACTGTGGCGTCAACGAATTACCATTATCCTTTGTACTTTCCTGGTATGAGCAAAAGGCAGTCTGTATCCTGCTGACCCTGCTTCATCTTGGAATTAAAAATATCCGCTTAGGTCCATCACTGCCGGCATTCCTTTCACCGAATGTATTGCAGTATCTGGTAGACAATTTCCAGATTGCACCTATTACAACACCTGAAGAAGACCTTAAGGCACTTCTTGAAAAATAATATGAAAAAGGTTCGGCAAATTAAACTGCCGAACCTTTTTATGTCGTAGGGATAATAATTTATACTTAGTAAATGCAGGCTTCTTCTTCACCCTTTAAGACACGAAGTGCGCCCTGTGCAAGTGCAAGAAGTTCATCTTCACCAGGATAGATTACGAAATCAGCAATCCAGCCGCACATCTTCTGCAGAGCTTCGCAGGTAACCTTATTGTAGGCAATACCACCTGTTAAGATGATTTTGTCAACTTTACCTTCCAGAACACAAGCCATAGATCCGATGTCTTTTGCTACCTGATAATGGAATGCATCCAATGCCATCTTGGCTTCTTCGTCACCATCGTTGACTCTCTGAGTAACGTTACGAACATCGTTTGTGCCAAGGTATGCGTTGAAACCGCCGTTACCTACTAATTTCTTGTATACTTCCTTCTCGGAGTATTTGCCGGAGAAGCACATCTTGACCAGAGCACCTACAGGAACTGCACCAGCTCTTTCAGGAGAGAATGCACCATCACCATCGAGAGCATTGAATACGTCTACAACCTTACCATTCTTATGGGCACCTACAGATACACCGCCGCCCATATGAACAACGATCAGGTTCAGGTCTTCATACTTCTGACCGGATTCCTTTGCATATCTCTTGGCAACTGCCTTCTGGTTCAGAGCATGGAATACACTGGTTCTTGGAAGCTCAGGGCAGCCGGAATATCTGGCTACAGGAGCTAACTCATCTACAACGACAGGGTCAACGATGAAGGAAGGAACACCTAATTCATCACCAATCTCTCTTGCAAGAATACCACCCAGGTTGGATGCGTGCTGTCCCTGCTTGCCGATACGCAGGTCATTAAGAAGATCATCAGTTACCTTGTATGTACCGCCGGGAATTGGTTTTAACATACCGCCACGGCCTACAACAACGGATAACTCTTTCATATCGAAGTTCTTTTCTTTTAACAGGTTTACAATAATGTTCTTACGGAAATCTTTCTGGTCTACGATAGAAGCGTACTGAGCAATCTCTTCTGTGGAATGTCTCAGTGTTTCTTCAAATAACAATGTCTCGTCTTCAAATACACCGATTTTGGTGGAGGTGGAGCCGGGATTGATAATCAATGACTTGTATGACATAAGTAAATCCTCCTTATTTTGTTTTCTTCAATTCTTCTGCAACAACTGCTGCGAGTGCGATAGAGTACAGCTTAGTCTCACATGTATCAGAACGGGATGTTAAGATAACAGGTGCAGCAGTACCGGTCAGGATATTACCATTCTTTACTTCGCACAGATGTGTCAGAGTCTTATATACGAGGTTGCCGGCGTGGATATCCGGGAACAGAAGTACATCCGCATCACCGGTAATCTTACGATCCGCACCACCCTTATGCTTGGCAGCTTCCTCATCAATAGCCATATCCAGGGAAAGCGGCCCGTCAACGACACATCCTGTAATCTCACCGTTATCATTCATCTTTGTCAGAGCCTCGGCATCTACTGTGCAGGGCATCTTTGGATTCACAACCTCAACAGCAGCAAGAGGAGCTACCTTAGGGTTAGGAATACCGCAGGCGTGGCAGACCTTAACGGTGTTGTTTATGATAGCAACCTTATCCTCAAGAGTAGGATATGTCATAAATGCTACATCAGATAAGAACAGAAGGCGGTTGATGCCTTTTACTTCAAATACACATACATGGGAGAGTGGTTTGCCTGTACGCAGACCAACTTCCTTATCCAAAACGCTTTTTAAGAAGTTCTTTGTGTCGATCAGCCCCTTCATATACATATCAGCCTTGCCATCATGTACCAGGCTGACAGCAATGTGGGCTGCGGCAACGTGATCCGGCTCATTTACGATTTCATAATCAGACAGGTCCATATTCATGGAAGCAGCTACTTCTCTGATCTTTGCTTCATCACCGACCAGAATTGCATCAGCAATGCCTTTTTCCTTAGCAGCATGTACGGCTTCCAGAACGGGAGCGTCTTCGGCAACAGCTACAGCGACCTTCTTTTTATCGCAGGCTGATACCTTTTTCAGTAAATCATCAAATCCTTTGCTCATTTGAAACACCTCATATTTCTTTCTATTAGCATAGTTTTGGGCGGAGACATATCCACCCACTTGTTAAAATAATAACACTTTAAGAATATAAGGTCAAGGATTGTTAAGGAAATATATAGAAAGACCGAGGTTTCATAATTTGTTTACTTCTTAAACATTGAATTTATCGCATAAATCTGTTACAATGTGATTTAAGTTTGGTAAATATTCAGAGCCATGCAAATTAAGGCAGATATGATTGCTTGCAAACATATTTGACATTATATGGTAATACTAGAAGTGATTGGAGTCGGAAATGAATATAATTGATAAGGTATTCGGTACACATAGTGAGCGTGAGCTGAAACGAATCGAGCCGATTGTTAAGAAGATCGAGAGCTACAGAGAGGCTATGGGCAAGCTTACAGATGAAGAACTTCGCGGTAAGACAACAGAGTTTAAGAAGAGACTGACAGAAGGAGAGACCCTGGATGATCTGCTTCCTGAGGCTTATGCTACTGTCAGAGAAGCTGCCAAGCGTGTGCTGAATCAGGAACACTATAGAGTACAGCTGATTGGTGGTATCGTTCTGCATCAGGGACGTATCGCAGAGATGAGAACCGGTGAAGGTAAGACACAGACAGCCCTTCTTCCTGCTTATCTGAATGCATTGGAAGGAAAAGGTGTACATGTCGTTACCGTTAATGACTATCTGGCTAAGCGTGATGCTGAGTGGATGGGACAGGTTCATGAATTTCTGGGACTTAAAGTCGGTGTCGTACTCAACGATATGAAGCCGGAAGAACGTCGTGAGGCTTATAATTGTGATATTACTTATGTAACGAATAATGAACTCGGTTTTGACTACCTGAGAGATAACATGGTCATCTATAAGGAACAGCTCGTTCTTCGTGATCTGCACTATGCGCTGATCGATGAGGTGGACTCTGTTTTGATTGATGAGGCGAGAACACCGCTTATTATTTCCGGTCAGAGCAGCAAGTCAACCAAGCTTTACGAGGTATGTGATATCCTTGCCAGACAGCTCAAGCGTGGTGATGATGTTGAGGATATGTCCAAGATGGATATCCTGATGGGTATTGAGCAGGAAGAGACAGGCGACTTCGTTGTGAATGAGAAGGATAAGATTGTCAACCTGACCGCAGAAGGTGTGGCTAAGGTAGAGAAGTTCTTCCAGATCGACAACCTGGCGGATCCTGAGAACCTGGAGATCCAGCATAATATCATACTGGCTCTTCGTGCACATAACCTGATGTTCCGTGATAAGGATTATGTGGTAAAAGACGACCAGGTTATGATTGTTGACGAATTTACAGGACGTATCATGCCCGGTAGACGTTATTCTGATGGTCTGCATCAGGCAATTGAAGCCAAGGAACATGTTAAGGTCAAGAGAGAAAGCAAGACACTTGCTACTATTACATTCCAGAACTTCTTTAACAAATTCGACAAGAAGGCAGGTATGACTGGTACTGCTGCGACAGAGGAGAAGGAATTCCGTGATATCTATGGAATGGATGTTGTTACGATTCCTACCAACCGTCCAATCGCAAGAAAAGACTTGCAGGACAGTGTATATAAGACACGAAAAGAGAAATTAAATGCCATCGTGGCAGCAGTAGAGGCTGCTCATGCCAAGGGACAGCCTGTACTGGTAGGTACGATTACGATTGAAGCTTCTGAAGAGATCAGCGGCATGCTTCGTAGAAAAGGCATTGAACATAAGGTATTGAATGCGAAATTCCATGAACTGGAAGCTGAGATCGTTGCAGATGCAGGACAGCATGGAGCAGTTACTATTGCGACTAACATGGCTGGCCGTGGTACAGATATCAAGCTGGATGACAAGGCTAGAGAAGCCGGCGGTCTGATGATTATTGGTACGGAGAGACATGAATCCAGACGTATTGATAACCAGTTGAGAGGTCGTGCAGGTCGTCAGGGTGATCCTGGTGTATCCAAGTTCTATATTTCCCTGGAAGATGACCTGATGCGTCTGTTCGGTTCTGAGAAGCTCATCAGCATGTTCAATACACTGGGTATTCCAGAAGGTCAGGAGATCGAGCATAAGATGCTGACCAATGCCATTGAGAATGCACAGAAGAAGATTGAGAGCAACAACTATGGTATCAGAAAGAACCTGTTAGAGTACGATCAGGTTATGAATGAACAAAGAGAGATCATCTACGAGGAAAGACGTCGAGTGCTTGATGGGGAGAGCATGAGAGATTCAATCTATCATATGATTACAGAGTATGTGGAGAACACAGTGGATGCGTGTGCATCTCCGGACACAGAATCTGATGAGTGGGATTTAGATGCATTGAACCGTGATCTGTATGCATCATTG
>OHBG01000696.1_pt1 | contig 14587 bp, 17 predicted proteins | sample 1577351 | NCBI WGS metagenome assembly OHBG01 (sample SAMEA3879596, study PRJEB24766) | human gut metagenome | biome: human-associated habitat; feature: feces | place: USA | collected 1985/1987 | reverse complement strand
GCAAAGAGTACCTTAAGTCAGCTGGGACTTCTTGTAAGTGTTCAGACAGGAAATGACCAGTCTGTAAACGAAGGAGAAGTTTATAAACAGAGTGTGGACAGCGGAACGAGGGTAAATACAGGAGAAACGATTACAATTTATGTAAGAAGCAGCAGTTCTTCGGATGACGAAGACAGTGAGGACAGCAAGACAGATAAAAATAAAAATAAAGATAAAGATAAAAATTCCAGCAGTTCCTCTGATGGAACATGGAAGCCTGCAAACAGCCTTCAGCAGCCGACCAATTATCAGGGTGGAAAAGTAAAAGTAGAACTGGTACAGACAGATGATGATGGAAATACTTATTCGGACCAGTCAATGGAAGTGGACGACCCACAGTTTCCGTTGTCCATTCAGGATTTAAATGGTCATCCTGGAATTACAAGCGGAACTGTAGTGCTGTATGAATGGATTGATGACAGCTATCAGATTATTGACCAGTATGATGTTTCTTTTAGGCAGGTAAATTGATGATTGGAAAGATTATGAAAGGGATTGCCGGATTCTACTACGTTCACGTAGTAGAATTCGGTGTTTATGAATGCAAAGCCAAAGGTGTATTCCGGAAAGAAAAGATCAAGCCTTTGGTGGGAGACAATGTAGAGATAGAGATTCTTGATGAATCGGGAAAAAAAGGAAATATAGTGAAGATACTGCCACGGCAGAATGAGCTGATCCGCCCGGCTGTGGCCAATATCGATCAGGCATTGGTAGTCTTTGCAATCACGAAGCCGAATCCACACTTTAATCTGCTGGACCGCTTTCTTGTTATGATGGAAAGCAAAGAGATTCCGGTTGTGTTATGCTTTAATAAAGAAGACATTGCGACAGATCCGCAGGTGAAGGAATTGGAATCAATCTATGAATCATGCGGCTATCCGCTGGTATTTGTCAGTGCGAAAGAGGAACGGGGGATTGAAACTATACGTGAACTTCTGAAAGGAAAGACAACAGCGATCGCAGGTCCGTCCGGAGTGGGCAAATCTTCGATCATTAATATTCTGCAGCCGGAGGCAGATATGGAGACAGGGGCAATCAGTACGAAGATTGAGCGGGGAAAGCATACCACCAGACATTCGGAATTGTTTGCCATTGATGAAAATTCATATATCATGGATACACCGGGATTCAGTTCGTTATATGTGAATGATTATGAAAAAGAAGATCTGAAGTACTTCTTTCCGGAATTCCGAAAATATGAAGGAATGTGCAAGTTTAACGGCTGTGATCATGTGCATGAGCCGGGGTGTGCCGTAAAGGCAGCTCTGGAAGAGGATAAAATTCATAAAATCCGTTATCAGAATTATATAGAAATGTATGAGGAAGTGAAGAATAAAAGGAGGTACTGATGATGAACTATGTATTGTCACCGTCAATACTGGCGGCAGATTTCAAAGTTTTGGGTCAGGAAATGAAGAAGACAGAGGAAAATGGGGCAGCGTATATTCATTTTGACGTTATGGATGGAATGTTTGTACCAAGTATATCATTTGGTATGCCGGTTCTGGCATCAATCCATGATGCAACGGAGCAATTCATGGATGCACATCTGATGGTGCAGGAGCCGATCCGCTATGTAGAAGCATTCCAGAAGGCGGGAGCTGACTATGTAACGGTACATCTGGAGGCCTGTGAAGACGTAAAAACGACATTGGATAAAATCCATGCATGTGGCATGAAGGCAGGACTGGCTGTTAATCCAGAGACAGATGTAAAAGAGCTTGTTCCATATCTGGAAGACGTGGAGATGATCCTGATCATGAGCGTGCATCCGGGATTTGGCGGACAGAAATTTATTCCGGAATCACTGGATAAGATCCGTGAGGTCCGTGCGATGCTGAATGAAAAAAATCTGGAGACAGATATTCAGGCAGACGGAGGAATCTATGTGGAGAATGTCAGAGAAGTATTGGATGCAGGCGCAAATGTAATTGTGGCCGGTTCTGCTGTGTTCAGAGGAGATGCCGGGGAAAATACTGCAAAATTCATGGAGATATTGAAAAGTTATGAATAAGAAGATTGTGATTATCAGCGGTGGGGAGCTGGAAGAAGAATTTGTATTATCAATCCTTGAAAAAGAGGAAAACCTGTATGTGATCGGTGTGGACAAAGGTATGGAGTTCCTTTACAGCCATCAGATTCTGCCAAATTATATTGTCGGAGATTTTGACAGTGTAAAAAAAGAGATTGGAGATTATTACCGTAATGAGACAGATGTTCCGATCAGGGAATTTAATCCGGTAAAAGATGCATCTGATACAGAGATTGCAATCAGACTGGCTATGACATTAGGGGCAGGTGAGATTCTGATCCTGGGAGCAACCGGAGGCCGTATCGATCACCTCTGGGCAAATGTTCAGAGCCTTGCAATCCCGTTTAAAGCCGGAATTAATGCTGTGATCATGGATCGCCAGAATAAGATCCGTCTGATCGGAGGCGGGGAAACCCATCTGAAAAAAGGAGAAACTTACGGACCGTATTTTTCTGTGTTTCCGTTAGGTGAGGAAGTATTTGGTTTCAGTATCAAAGGGGCAAAGTATCCATTGACGAATCATACACTGATACCATATGACAGCCTTTGTGTCAGCAATCAGTTCCAGGAGGATGAAGTGACAATCAGCTTCCTGAATGGAATTGTGATTCTGATGGAAACGAAAGACAGATAAAACCCTATATAAATTCATGTAAGTTTTTGAAAAAATGTCCTCACTGTAAGACAAGAACCTGGTGCAGGAAAGTCATGACCAAGGAGTGATAATTAAATCATATAGACAGGGTATGGCAACAGCAGGTTGCTTTTCAGAACATGAATTTATCTATATGATATGCTTATGGAGGTGATGACTATGGAAACAAAAAATATTATTTTGAAACTTCGTACAGAAAGAGGAATGTCACAAGACGAACTGGCAGATAAAATCATGGTAACAAGGCAGGCAGTATCACGCTGGGAAAATGGAGATACAGTTCCAAATACTGATACACTTAAGCTCTTATCTAAAGAATTTGATGTTTCCATCAATACGCTTTTGGGAGAACCCAGAAAGCTGATCTGTCAGTGCTGCGGGATGCCAATTGATGATGATTCCATATTGGGACGTGATAAGGATGGCACATTAAATGAGGAGTATTGTAAATGGTGTTATGCAGATGGAACATACACATATAATGATATGGATGAATTGATTGATGTATGTGTAAAGAATATGGTAAATGAAAACTTTACCGAAGAACAGGCACGTTCTTATCTGAAAGAAATGCTTCCAAAGTTAGATTACTGGAAAAGGTATGATGAACTTAGTGACAATGGGCAGTTTGAAGAGTTTAAAAAGCAATTGATAAATGAAATTAATGATCTGCATATAGACGGACTTCCAAGGGTAGACAAACTAAATGCACTTGTGGGGAAATATGTGAATCTGGAATATACTCTGCCTAATGGACAAAAAGTGAAATTCCTTGATGATCAGAAAACATATCTGGGGAATCAACTGGAGTCTGAATTTGGAGGAGACAGGTGTTTCGGTATCCTGGCAAGTATGGATTTTATTCTAGTATGTACATATGAGAAAGCTGGTGAAAATCCAGAGCTGTTGATTTATAAAAAGAGATAATATAAGCAAAAAGAAAAGTCTTGACAAATAAACGACCGTTTACTATTATTAAGATGTAAACGGTCGTTTATTTGTTTTGGAGGAAATGTGCATGGGTAATAGGAAAGAGGAAATATTAATTGTGGCACTGCATCTGTTCGCCAGAGATGGTTATGAGGCTGTCTCAGTCAGCCAGATAGCAGGAGAGCTTGATATGACAAAAGGGGCATTGTACCGTCATTACAAAAGCAAAAGAGATATTTTTGACTGTATTGTGAAGTGTATGGAGCAGCAGGATGGCGAACAGGCAGCAGAATATGATATGCCAGAAGAGGATAAAGAGAAAATGCCTGAAAAGTATGAGACAGTATCATTAGATGATTTGGTGGAATACAGCAAATCTATGTATGAATATTGGACAGAGGATGATTTTGCATCATCGTTTCGGAAGATGCTGACAATAGAGCAGTTTCGCAGTGAAGAGATGCAGAATTTATATCAGCGATATCTGGTATCCGGACCGGCAGAATACGTGAAGGATCTGTTCAAAAATATGGAAATAAAAAATCCAGAGGAGAATGCAGTTCAATTTTATGCGAATATGTTTATCTATTATAGTGTGTATGATGGAGCAGCAGATAAGGCGAAAGTGAAATGTCAGTTTGAACAGAGGCTGGACAAAATTGTAGAAGAAATGAAACAGTAATATAAGAGCCAGACGCTTAAGACGCAGAGCCGTTAATTCTGATATTGAAAAATCAGGATTATCGGTTTTTATTTACGCGAGCAACGAGCCAAAGTCCGTGCTTGCACGAGACCTTGGCGACTGCCGCGATAACTTGAGAAACTCGCGGAGCGTGTTTCTCATAGTTTTAAGAGAGGACATAAAAGAAATGGAAAAAAGTAATATTATGATTTGTTTAGAGAAAAAGGAAGAACAACAAAAAGTAGAAAATCTGGTAAGAGAAAGTTTTTGGAATGTATATCGTCCGGGATGCCTTGAACATTATGTATTGCATCAGCTTAGAAATGATCCGGCATTTGTTCCGGAACTGGATTTTGTGATGCTTCTTAAAGAAAATGATGAAGAGGGTAAGCTGATTGGTCAGAATATGTTTATGAGAACGAGTATTAAAGCGGATGATGGAAGAAATATTCCAATTATGACAATGGGACCAATCTGTATCAAGAACGAATATAAACGGAAGGGATATGGTAAAATCCTGCTTGATTATTCTCTGGAAAAAGCAAAAGAGCTTGGATGCGGAGCAGTATGCTTTGAAGGAAATATTGATTTTTATGGAAAAAGTGGATTTAAACAGGCAAGTGAGTATGGTATCCGATATCATGGATTGCCGGAAGGGGAAGATGCATCCTTCTTTTTGTGTAAAGAGCTTGTACCTGGTTATCTTGATGGGATTACAGGAGAGTATGCAACACCGACAGGTTATCTTGTAGATGAGCAGGAAGCAGAGGCGTTTGATAAGCAGTTTCCATATAAAGAGAAAAAGAAACTGCCGGGACAGATTTTTTAGAAGTGAGTTGAAAAGAACAGAATGGACAAATAAGTTTATAAACAGATGCAGCCAACTTTAACACAAATTCGAAAAAGATGACAAGCTTGTATGGTGTAAAACGAAACTGCGCGAACTATAATGGAAGCAACAGAAAGAAAGTGGTGATCATGTTGGCAGAGAATCTTGTGACGTTACGCAATTTAAAGGGATTCACACAGGAGCAGGTGGCAGAAGTGGTCGGAATCTCAAGACAGTCCTATGCCAAATGGGAGCAGGGGGAGACGGTTTCGGATATTGAAAAATGTGACAGACTTGCATCCTTTTACGGAATCAGGCTGGATGATCTGATTCATTATGCTGAAAAGATCGGGAACACAAAACTGGCTCCGCCTCCAGAAGGAAAGTTTTTATGGGGAACGGTAAAACTGGGCAACCGGGGACAGATCGTAATACCGAAAGAGGCAAGAGACAAGTACGGATTACAGGAAGGCTCCCGGCTGGTGGTATTGGGCGATGAAGAAGGCATTGCCTTAGTACAGGCCGAAAGGTTTGAAAGTCAGTTAAAAAATGCAATAGAGCTCAGCAGAAAAATGGTGGAGGACTAGGATATGAAGTGTTCAAATTGTGGAAAAGAAATGAGAAAAGGCTATTTGTTTAGTAGTAAGGATGGAGCCTTCAGCTTCGCAAATGAGGTTCCCGGAGTATTTGAGAATGCAAAAAACGCGGATGGTTTTGTAGAGATCACGAAGCTGAAGCCCAGTCACAGAACAAGAATAGAAGCAGAGTGCTGCGAAGAATGCAGGATGCTGGTGATTCATTACTAAAAGATGTGGGGAGAGATAGAAATTTTTAAGCGAAAATCTTTTCACCTGTTTCGGAATACAGGCACGATTACAGATTTCATTGATGGCTGCTCGTTCATCCTGAACGTTTAAAGAAAGAGAAGGTCAGTTTTTCATTAATCTCCAACACTGAAGGCGACCAACTATTTACAGTCGATCGCCTTTGGCTTAGTCACTTACTCGGTTGCTGGTACTTCCTGTGGAATAAGATTGACTTTATTGTATTCAACTGAATCACCGTTCCATTTGATTACCTTATGAACCGAAATCTTATGCGATTTATTGCGAGATAGCAACTGACCATACTTCACAAAATCTTCATCTGAAGCGCTTTCACTTATCATGGTTGATAGTTCTTTCCCAACTTCAGTAAATGGATATTGTCGTATACTGGCCTTTTCGGAATTACCGGAGGCGGAAGTTATCAGCATAATTAAACTGTGATTGTTGATCAGAATCTGAGGCTCGTTACTGATGTCCATATTCAAGGTGATTGTTGCATCATTAAATATCAAGCCAAGCTCGCTCAATTTCATAATATCGGCATATTGAATGCCAACGTACTCAATAAATTCATCTTCGTTTGGCAAAAAATAATTCGTTGCACTTGAAATAAACGAATGGGAACATACCTTGATAAAAAGTTCCGCATCCCGTTTGCTTAAATTTCTCATAACATCTACTGTTTTTAACGAAAAGGTTGATGGTTGAGCAATTTCTCCCGCAAGAATTTTTGCCCATAGATTTTGCATAGTCTCATCACTTACATTTCCAACAGCTTCAAAAAAACGCATAAACCAGTCAAAATCATAAGTACCTTTTTCTTCTAATCTGGGATGCTCCTTATAATAACCGTCGGCTTTTTTGGCAACCGTCAAAAAGTTATTCGCTTTGTAATACTCCGTATATGTCATCTTTCCTGAAGCCAATAAGTCATCAGCAACTTCCTTAAACTGTCCTGTCTTGATTTTCTCAAATTCATCAGTTTTGGTGTTGTGTCTGAGAAAAATGGCTGTAAAAAGTGCTCCTGCAACAGGACCAACAGCGGATGATATCGTGTCAAGATTATTTGACAAAAAAGTAATTATTTCTGTTCCGTTCATTTTCTTTTCACCTCATTTTAATCTTTTACAATGCGGCAATAGTTCTTCCAGTTTGGCGACAATATTTTTTTACTTATCCAACGCAGCGTCAAATCGTTCTTTGCTTTCGGCCACTGCTTTAAGCAGCTTAAAATGTAGCTTTGCAAAATGTACGAATGCTTCAGCAGCTTCTACTAAAAATGGATTGTGTTGTTCCAGCAGATTGGAGCCTGCGTAAAGATAGATTTTGTTATCTTCACACGAAGTAACCATTTGGTAAAATGCTTTCTCCGATATATCGACATATCCAATGGCTTGGTCATTTATTTGATTTCCGAAGCAATGGTTGTGTCTTTCATTTTGTTCCCGTCTCCAATAGAGACGCTATTATCGTTATAGACCAAAACAAGGATTCGATTATTGATGTCTTCAATTTCTTCATCAGATTTTGATGTGGTATCAATATCCAATTCATCCAAAGAACCAAATTCCTTTTCCAAAATCATAAGCATATCAAGAAGTTTGTTTTCGATAATTGAGAAAATGTTGCTAATGATATGCTCACCGACAACAACCCTTGCTGATGTAATTATCATGTATGGATCGTTATTGTAGGTTGCAATAGCTGGGAAGAAATCAGCTGGTATAACTTTTCCTAATTGATTTCCTGAATCCTGACTGGCTTGAGCCAATTTTCTTAACGCTTCAACACCTTCATGAAACTCGACACTCAACAACAACTCCTTTGTGTCATCAGGCATTTTTCCTAAAGGAATTGATACATTGTTCCATTTCATGTGGGTTGCCATTGAGCCTTTAAAATATGAGCCGACCAAATTTCCATAAACTTTTCTATATGGGGGAACTGTTTCCTCTGTTGGGTATCCAGAAATTTCGTGGTCAATCCATTTCATAATCTCTGGATTATTTAAGTCAGACACAAGCACTTTTGCACGCTTCAGAGCTGTTATTGAATCAACGTCCCCATTTGCAATATCCTTGATAATTTTACTTTTTGCCATTAAAACACCCCCTCAACAAACTGGACTATATCGTTCCAAAATGAAAAGAGAAGAATTACGCCTGCAACAACAGAAATTATTATACCTCCAATCACAGGATGCTTTTCATACCAGCTTTTCTTTTGGGGTTCGATGTTTCCCTTCACAGTCTCGGCAATGGTACTTTTGTTGATTTTATTGTTGTCACCAATCTTAATCCCCATAGCTATTCCTCCTTGGTTTCAATTGCCTTAAGCTGTCTGTTCTGGAATGATATCCAGAATATCATCTATGGAGCAATTTAACACTCCGCATATTTTAATCAAAACCTCTACTCGTACATCTTCATTCTTTCCCAGTTTTGCCATGGCATTTGTACTAATTTTTGCTTCCTTAATAAGTTCCGTCTTGCTCATACCACGGTCAATCAAATTTTTCCATAATTTATTATAACAAACAGCCATGTTTCAACCTCCCACAAACGCAACTTCTCATGGTCAGTTGGAAAAGTAAATTCCAGTTCCAGTAGGTCTTGACTGGAACTTACCATTGCAAAAACGGTGGTAGAAGTAACTCTTCCAAACCTTTCCCCAACCGGTTGAACACCGGTCAGTAATCAATTAAAATATAGTTACTTTCCCTGAAATGCAGGATAGGGCAACGCTGAGGAGCGACCTGAGCGGCATCCAGGGTTATACAGGAGCAGCACTGAGTGTGTTGCTCTTTTTCTTTGCTCCTGTGGAAACACAAAGCGATAAACCTCGGGGTTCAAGGGGCAGAGCCCCTTCTGTTATAATCATACTTTCAGCAGATTTCCGGATGGCATCCTACCAAAGGAGAAACTACCATGGCAAAGAATGCACATCTGACATTTGATGAAAGACAGACAATCGAAGTATCACTTCGTGATAATCTCAAGTTCAAAGAAATCGGAGAAATTCTCGGAAAAGATCCTTCTACGATTTCCAAAGAAGTCCGCAACCATTACAAGGTTGTGGAAAAAAGTACATACAATCCATGTGCCAACAGACGTACCTGTAAGCATTACGGTGACATCTGCAAACCCTGTAAGAAGCGCTGGGGACAGGATTGTAAGAAATGTGATCCACCTTGCTATACTCACTGTCCTGATTTTGAGGAACAGGTTTGCCTGAAAATCAAAAAACCTCCTTATGTTTGTAATGGGTGCGATACCAGACAGGGGTGTAAGTTAAGGCGCCATCTTTATGAGGCAAAGTATGCTCAGAATGAATATGAAGCTGTCCGTAGCGAAAGCCGACAGGGATTCGCTATCAGTTCTGAAGAATTAAAAAGGATTGATGGTATTATCACTCCTCTGATCAGGCAGGGACAGTCAATTCACCAGATCTGTGTCAATAACGTTGACCTGATCATGCTAGATGAAAAGACAATCTATAACTATATTGACGCAGGACTTCTTTCTGTATGCAACGGTGATCTTCCGCGTAAGGTGCGCTATCGCATTCGTAAAAAGAAGAAACCAGTAAGGGTGGACAAGAAATGTCACGTCGGTCGCACCTATGAAGACTTTCAGGAATATATGGCTGTCAATCCAGATGTTTCTGTCGTTGAGATGGACTCTGTTGAAGGAAGAAAAGGTGGAAAAGTATTTCTAACCATCTTCTTTCAGAACTGTAACCTCATGCTGGCATTCATTCGCGATGCGAATACAGCACGTTCTGTAACAGATATCTTCAACCAGCTTTATGTTCTCTTGGGGCACGAGAAATTCACTGAATTATTCCCTGTGATTGTAACCGACCGTGGGAGTGAATTTACCGACCCTCTGGGTATCGAGTTCAATGGTAATGGTGAACGCAGAACCAGAGTATTCTACTGTGATCCACAACGTTCTGACCAGAAAGGCGGCTGTGAAGTATGCCACGAGATGATCAGACGCGTATTACCAAAGAAATCCTCTTTTGACAACTTAATCCAGGAAGATGTGTCTCTTCTGATGAGTCACATCAATTCCTACACAAGAAAAAAGCTGAACGACCAGTCTGCCAACCAGTTGTTCAGCTTCCTTTACGGTGAGGATACCTTGGCTAAGCTCGGCATTAAGGTAATCCCCGCTAATGAGATCAATCTCACACCATATCTGCTGAAAAAATAAACTGATCGGACTGCCATCCGGATTCATAAGCACTGCCATTAGGGGTGGAATTTAATCTTGCAAAAAAAGAAAGATGAATTCGACCTCCGCTTAAAGTGCGTCTTTTTTCAGAGCAGAAATTGATCTGGGGTTATCTTATCACGCCTCAACAACTGGTTCAATCTATTTGGTTTTGTAAGTTCCAGTTTGGAAACGTAAATTCCGCTAAAGTCATGATTTCTTGATATGCCGGAATTTAGTCTTGCAAGAACTTTTAGGAACAGGGGTTTACTTTTGCAAACTGGAAGTCAGTTTTCCAATTCAGCCGTCAACATGACACCCCCTTTCTTTTTATCAAAAATCAATACAAACTTATCGAAAAAACAATAAAAATATATTGCAATTCAATTACAATCATGCTATATTATACTCAACAAAACAAGAGGCATCGGTGTATGCCCTCAGAAAGGTATGGATGGAGAACATATGAAGAAGGAAACGGTAGTATGGATTACGAAGTATTTACTGGATTTTATGTATTTTGCAGGAATTGTGGCGACAGTGACATTACCATGGTCGATAAAATGGATCGCCAGAGTATTTCAATATGAAGTATTCGCGGAGCAGTACAAGGAGTCAGTGCTCATCTATTTCATTCTTGGCATTCTGGCAATTCTGATCATCGGTGAGCTGCGCAAGATGTTTCGAACCGTGTTAGCTGACGACTGCTTTGTCAGAGAGAATGTGGTCAGCTTACAGAGGATGGGAACCTACAGCTTTATCATTGCAATTATCTGTCTGCTGAGAACCGTGTTGTATCTGACGGTGACAATGCTGACGTTGGTACTGGTATTCGTGATAGCGGGGCTTTTCAGTAAAGTACTGGCATTTGTGTTTGATAAGGCAATTGATTACAAGGAAGAGAATGACCTTACGGTGTAGAAAGGCTGGTTTTATATGGCAATAGTAATTAATCTGGATGTAGTGATGGCGAAGCGTAAGGTCGGGCTGACGGAGCTGGCGAAAGATGTGGACATCACATTGGCGAACCTGTCTATCCTGAAGAATAACAAGGCAAAAGCAGTCAGGCTCTCCACCCTGGATGCAATCTGCAAGGCACTGGACTGTCAGCCGGGAGATATTCTGGAATATGTAGCGGATGACGAAGCACAGCCAGAGAATGAACAGTAACATAGTAGTCTAAGAGGCTTAGACGTAATAAATATAATAAAAAGATGAGGAATAAAAGAATGGAAGAGAACACAAAAAGCCTGATTAAGCAGCAGGCTTGGGAAAGTGCGCCCAAAATGCACATAAGCTGCTTGTTATATGCAATTTTTTATACTTTTTGCCTGTATCAGAACAGGTCTGGAATTACATTCCCTTTTTACGTAGGCGGGACCTTATTCTTCTTTGGATTTTATTTGAAAAAGTCTGGGGTTACTGCCGTAAAAGACAATCGATTCTGGACGGTTGCACTGATTCTCCTTGGAGTGATTAACTGCACAACGGATTCCTATGTATTGATTGGCTTGAACCGTTTACTGGGAATTGTGCTGTTTGCAGTGTGGATGTTACAGATGCTGCTGGGGCAAAAGACACAGAAATGGCGCATGGGAACCTGGTGCAGAGAGATATGGAGAGTATTCTGGGGAAGCCTGTGCAAAATATCAGCGCCTTTTACAGAGGCAATTGCTTATAGAAAGGCACAGAATCCCAAACCTAAGGATGAACAGAAGATACAGAAACGTAACCGGGTGATTCTGGCTGTCGTAATAGGAATTGCCGTGAGTATTCCTATTTTATGTATTGTCGGAGTATTGCTGCTTTGTGCAGATGCCGTTTTTTATCAGATGTTCTGCGATATGTTTGACTGGGTATTGCAGTGGCACATACCAGAATGGCTCAGTAATGGTGAGGTATTTCGGGTTCTGCTTATGGTAGTGATATGCTTTGTATATACCTATGGAATGCTTGCCTTTTGCAGGAAAAGACAGTCTCAGGAAGAGGCGGTACAGGAGAGCCGTCCTCAGTGGGATGCCTATGTTGCGATCACGGCAGCAGTATTGATTACCGCATTGTATGTATTGTTCTGTGGTGTACAGATATTTGGTCTTTTTCTTGGTAAAATGAGTCTTCCCAAGGGGTACACATATGCAGAGTATGCCAGAAGCGGCTTCTTCCCATTGCTTTTTGTATGCATTTTCAATATATGTCTGGTGCCGGCGTGCCATGCTTTCTTTGCCAGATCCAGAGTATTGAATCTTCTGCTGGCAATAATCTGTGGCTGTACTTATATCATGATTGCATCCAGTGCGTACCGTATGATATTATATATCAACTGTTATGGAATGACTTTTCTAAGATTGGCAGTATTGTGGACGCTGGCGGTTATGGTAATGCTGACAGCAGGAATGATTTATGACATTCATCATGAGGATTTTATGCTGTTTCGTTATTTACTGATCGTTGTCACATTGGGGTATCTTGGATTTGCCATGTTGCATCCTGATTATTGGGTTGCAAGATACAATATCGCAACAATAGAGCAGGGGGGAGCAGCAGATGCCTATTATCTACAGACGAGACTTTCCGCGGATGCAGCGCCGGCAATCGCGGCTATGGATAATGTGGAGATAGAGGAGACAGGATACAGGCTGGAGAATCTTCAAAGAGAGTATTTCAAGAGAATACAGGAAGAAAATGAGCATCCGAAACTGGAATCTTAGTCGTGCAGTAGCAGGGTATTATGCGAAAAAGGCATTGGTCAATTGACCTATGCCTTTTTAAAACGCTCTGATACTTTATAGTTATTTTTGCCTTTTTTCTTTACGTCGTAGAGAACCGTGTCTGCCCGTGCCAGATAATCCCACAGACGGTTCAAGGGTTCAGGAATACGATTGCAGCAGCCCTGGGATAAGGTAACGTGATCTTCCCCAAGCTGGCTTATTGCCGGCAGCTTTACACTGACAGTTGAAAGCTTGAGCTGATTCATGATTTCCTTAATTTCGTCCACACTCTTATCATAGTAGACCAGAACAAATTCATCCCCGCCATATCTGGCAGCAAATACATTGGAATATTCTTCCGTAATTCTGGACAGGAGATCTGCTACGGCAGTCAGATAATGATCGCCTTCCATGTGTCCATAAGTGTCATTTACTGATTTAAAGAAATCTATATCCAGAATCTCAATACCAAAGTTGACCTGATTCTTCAGTGCTTTGGACAGAGTCTCTTCTGCGTAATTGTTCAGATAAGCCCGGTTGGGCAGACCAGTCAGAGCATCGTGCTGGGACTGTACCATAAGCTGTTCGTTAAGGAGCAGCATTTCCTGTTGCAGCTTCTGCACACGCAGACGTTCTTTATGAACGGTTTCAGCATGCAGCACAGATTCTGAATTCTGTGTTCCGCTGTCATGGTAAAGCTGTACGAAAAGCTGGGAAAAATACCGGTAGGAATTGTCATCCCGTAACTGGGTGGCACATTCAATTCTTTTTCCCAGGAAAATACTGTAGATATAGAATGGTGCATGATCCTCTTTGCATTTTTGCAGATAATAATCCAGAATCTTGACCAGTTCCTTATATTTCTCAAGTTTCATATATAATTGAATGAGAGCAGTAATATCTGATAAATAAGTAGTATAGGCATCACTGCTGTGAAAATCACTCAGAGCAATATCAAGATGATGATTCATCAGGTCCATATCCTGATTAGCATAGGCTAAGACAGCCAGATATACATGTGTGGTGAAAAGGATATATTCGCCGCCTTGTTCCTGAATCAGCTCCAGGTTGTGCAGAATTTTACGACCACATTCATTGGCATTCTCCAGTTGACCGATAGAAAGCAGACAATGTCCTTTATTACAAAGCAGGTTGTTCAGTTCATCCAGATATACACAAGGCTCTGGCGAAGTAGGATCTTTGAGAAAATATTTCTCAGCCTCTTCATAATAATAAAGAGCACGGTTATAGACCAGACTACGATGAAAGACATCCGCAAGATTCGAGGCTGCCATAGCATGTACATGGTCAAAATGATACTGATTACAATAATCAATACTTGAAAGATAATAATCAACTGCCTGTGAACCGTTTCCTGTTGAAGCAGTGAAAATGCCAAGCATGTTGTAGGAACGTGCCACTAATTCATATTCCTGCGTATTTTGTTGATATTTGATTCCTTCCATGGCACAGCTGACTGTGTTAATATAATCGTTCACACAGGCATAGTACAGCATCATACAATAGTAAGCCTGGGCGAAGAGGTAATCAGACTGCTCAGAAGCAGCATAAGCAAAAAGCCGGTCACAGTAAGGCATATATTCCTGCTGTCTGGATGTTCGAACCATGTATAGATTAGCTCTTGCCTCTTTTATGCATTCTTCAATT
>OHBG01000681.1_pt1 | contig 14879 bp, 10 predicted proteins | sample 1577351 | NCBI WGS metagenome assembly OHBG01 (sample SAMEA3879596, study PRJEB24766) | human gut metagenome | biome: human-associated habitat; feature: feces | place: USA | collected 1985/1987 | reverse complement strand
GTTAACGCAAAAAATGCATGCAATTCCGGACAAAGTAAAGTAAAAGAAAATAAAGCAGAGGAAAATAAAGAATTACCCCCCTCAGCTCCCCCCAAGGGGAAGGAGGAAGAAAGGAAGGAGGATTCCGCTTCTCTTCCGATACCGGGATACGCCTTCAATACGATGACACACAATTATCCGGGACTGACAGATACACTAAAAAGATTGGGGATTAACGAAGTGAGCGAAGTAAATGCCATTCTCAGGCTGTCGGACTATGGAAGAAAGGGAACGACGGTGTGGCGGCTGATTGCCAACACTTGCTGGAGTGACATAGGGTCAAAAGGAAGGTATCTGATAGCGGCACTGAACAAGGCAAAAAGGAAATAAACGGATAGTGCAAGTCCTCCGTATATAGTTGACAAAAAAGCAAGTATATCGGATTTCCTCCGGAAAAGGCTTCGGTGAGACAGGAAAACGAGAAAGGAGATTAACCAACTGAAAAACAGACCTTTCAAAGCAGTAAGGTTCTGCCGGAAAAAGCTTTGTTTTAACGCAATGTTAAAGCTTGTTCTATAGATGCAAATAACAAGTGTTTTAAATGCAAAAGGCTTGTTATTTGCACACAAGAATAAGACAAACCGGGAAATGGCATTAACAATGTTAACCATCAAATGACTTACACTAAAAATAGTTGTCACTACATTGAGGTTAGTTACTAAATAAGTTGTCACATTCTATTGTTTCTTCCTAAAAAGGTTGTTAGTTTACCCCGGTTGTTCCTAATAGAGTTATTCCTTATGAAAACAATGGACAACTCTGAGTGCACTCCCGTTCTCGGTGCAATAAATCGTCCTGACTCTGCTCTTGTTGTTCCTGCTTTTTCTTAGCCATAAATTTAAAAATTAAGTGATACAATAAATTAAATTACCGGGTAAACTTTAGCCCGTCGGTGCGAATGTATAGGGTTAACTAATAAGACATTATACTTCCAATGATGTCGGAAGAGAATGGCGGAATTTGGTGAGTATTGGCGATCTTTTTCTTTTATCTTTATTATTTAGACTATCCTCTTTGGGGAAAATCACAGACTTCAATATCCGATTCTTCATTTATTCTTTTGTGTTTCTGTGTATTTTATATATTTTTGCTCAAAATCTATGCTTATGCCCGAATTCGTACAGCTTGACGTTAAGGTTTTTGATAAATTTATCAAAAAGTTTTCAGAACGATACATTTTGCAACGTTCTGAAACAAACGTAGATATAGATTCATTAGACAGCTCTCAATTAAATGATTGCGGCTTTAATGTGGAAAAGCTAAAGCAAGTAATAAGGAAAAATGCTGTAGCCGTAGATTTAAAACGTGAACAGGGATTGACACCCGCTATTTTAAACGACATTTATAGAAGTGATTTAGGTGAACTGTTGATGACTTACTACTTTGAAGAGAAAATAGGTGAAGATAAACGCTATGTTATCCCTTTGAAAAACATTTCATCAAGAGAGCTTGCTCAATTGCCGGGACGTAGTTTGGATGCTATTGGTTATCGCATAGATAATGGATTATTTAATATTTTATTAGGAGAAGCTAAAGTTTCGGAACAAAAAAAGACTCCACCAGATGTTGTACATGTTACGGAGGACTCAATTTATAAATCTCAAAAGAAGCATCATGATGACTTACCAATGGTAATACAAAAATTATCTGATTATTGTCGTAAATTAGGTGCTGAAGATCTTATGACTTTTGCCTGTGCTGTACTTTGTATGGAAACAGGACAAACCGATAAATATACTTTAACTTTTGGTTGTACATTAATACGGGATTTTACTTGTTGTGGTGAAAAAGATTATGGTAAAATGCAAACTAACGTCTCTGATTTTAATCCAAATGACGTTCATTTTGTTGTTTTATCATTCACGCAAAAAACAATTAGCGAAACTGTTGATTTATTTTACAAAGAAGTACAAAAGACTATTAAACAATGAACCGTCAGATTTTAGATAGCTTAATACAAGATGAATCAATACTCTCTTTATTGGAAAAGAGTGCGGATGCGTATTGGCTTTCTGAAATATATGATTATAATCTTGGCATATCAGATAACGAACAAGAAATTCTTGTTCGCTTAGCTGTTCTTTATACAACTTTATCTTTATCTGAGGAGGGTAAAGATACCAAAAATTTGGAATATGCTTATAAGTTACTGCTTGCCATAAAAATAGAAGATTCGAATTATCTTTCATTATTTGAAAAAATAGCAGGTATAGATGAAGTCAATAGCACACTTTTATATTATTTTCTATTATCCAGTATTGCATTAAAAGATGACAACACAATATCTGCGCGTATAAATCTTAAACAATTTTATTCAGACAATATTATTATTACAGAAGATTGGAAAGGTCGAGTCCTTTCCAGAATTTTATATGCACTTATTCTTCTTATAAGAAAAGATAATGGTTTTGTAGATGTTAAGCAAGCATTACAAGCTATTACGGAATTACAATCAGAGCAAGAAAAATTCGAGGAAAATTATCTTCAAAATTTTCAATATAAAGAAGAAGTAAAGGAAGCCTTGTCTCTTTTAGCATTGTATCATACTTCAAAAGCAGTTGTGGAAACAGCACACTATCTGATAGACGGCTATTCGTATCCTAAACGTATTGAGAATGTCATTCGAGTCCATATAGACATGGCAGATAAACTTTTAGGGAATACACAAAATCGTTTAAAAGATATTATTAAAATCATCTCTAACGATTTGAAGGCCATTTGTCTGAATTCAATTTGGTCTCATACAGCATTCCAAGATAAGATTAGATTATTATGTGAGAAAAAAAGCCAAAGTGGAATTCTTGAACTGCTTCCTTCTCAACGTAATGCACTTGCTCAAAAGTTGTTAGATGTATATGCTAATGCTACAATACTTCAAATGCCTACAAGTGCCGGTAAAACATTATTGGCAGAATTTAATATTATCGTAACAAAATCCTTGCGATCAGACGCAAAGATTATATATGTAGTACCTTCTCGTGCATTAGTCAATCAAGTCTATTATGATTTAAAATCAGATTTATCAGATTTAGGTATTTGTGTCGAAAAGACATCTTCTGCCATAGAAATAGACCCTACGGAAAATGAGTTTCTAACTTGTGACAAAATAGATATTTTAGTATCTACTCCTGAAAAGCTTGATTTACTAATCAGGAGAAAACATCCTTCCGTTAATGATATTTCTTTATTTATCATAGATGAGGCACATACCATTGGAAATGGTCAACGTGGTGCAAGATTAGAGTTGCTAATGGCTCTCCTGAAACGAGAAAGACCTAATGCCAAATTTATGTTGCTTTCTCCTTTTCTGCATGGTAAAAAAAATGTCATGGCTGAATGGTTGGGGGGTGGCAATACTATTCAAATAGACTGGAAACCTGCAGAGAAGTTGCTTATTGGTTTAAAAAATCATAAGACTGAACATATTGATGAAATAAAATATGAATTATTGGCATCAGCTTATGATACATCTTTTAAAAGTGAGACAAAAGGGGCTTTTAATAATCCGTATAAATTGCAAAGTAGTTCGGAAAAGGACCGCATTCTTGAATTTGCCACTAAGCATTTTGCGGAAACAGGAAAAACACAGCTAATTCTTTGTTATGGTAGAGGTACAGCCAATAAAAGAGCAGGATTCATCTATAATCTGATGAATTCATTTGCAGAAACAGAGGAAATTGCTTTAGTTAGAAAATACATTGACGATGAGATAGGGAAAGAAACTACCTTAACAAAATATTTATCAAAAGGAATAGCTATTCATCATGCCGGATTATCAGATGAAGCCAAACTTTTAATTGAATATTTGATCCGTGAAAAACAAATAAAATATGTCTGTGCCACTACTACCATAGCAGAAGGAGTAAATTTTCCTGTATCTTCTGTTTTCTTTGATGATTATAGAAAAGGAAATACTGTTCTCTCTTCCAATGATTTTTGGAATATAGCAGGAAGAGCCGGTAGAACTTTAGTTGACAATTTCGGGAAAATAATAATGCCCTTTCATACTCCTAGAAGTGAGCAGGTTTTTAAAGGTATTATTCAAAGAAGTTCTGATGAATTGGCAAGTGTATTAACTGAACTTTTTATTAATGAAAATAGTGTGCGTTCTTATTTGTCACAAGAAAGAGGTATTTATGACTTAATCAAAAATTATCCGGATTCATTTTCTCCGTTATTTCAGTATTTTGTACATTTACTTACTACTGGACAAAATGCCTACGCAGTAGAAGTCGAGGATATGTTTAAGGATTCACTACAATACTACTTGCTTGAAACAGAAGAACAAAGAGATAAATTTGTCCAATTATGCAAGAGTATATATCAATCTATAGAATTAAAATATAGTGGCACCTTAGGCGCATTGCAGTTTGCCGATAAAACAGGTTTTTCTGTTCCGTCTGTACTGAAGATAATGCGTGAAAAATCACAAAATGGTATTATATCCGATTTAGCAGGATGGCAACCGAATGTCATGTTCAATAAACGCGACAATTCTAATCTTACAGAAAAAATTAAAGTAATAGCTACACTGAAAGAAACAAATTTAGGAACAGATTCTAAAGAGGCTTCTTTCAGTCCAGAGCTAATAGCAAAAATGGTAACAGCTTGGGTTAAAGGAGATAAACTTAATTCTATTTCTTTAATTCATCCCAGTTATAAGACTTTGAAAGATGATGAACGTATGACTGAATTTATGAAAAAGATGAATGATATACGTTTCAAGACTTCATGGGGATTGAGTGCTTTAGAAGGCATAGTAAAAGGCAATCAAGATGAAATTCAAGATTCCTACATCCCTTCATTAGTTTACTATGGAGTAGATAGTGAAAAACCATTAGCATTAAGAATGCTGGGAATTCCACGGTCTTTATCATTTAGTTTAGCAAATATTATAGATGGAGACTTAAAAGATTTCTCTTATTCTTCTTTAAGAAAAAAAATCAAAGGATTATCGGCATCTGATTGGGATAATTTTAAACCGAAAAAATCAAACTTGACAGGAGATGAATGGAGGAGAATTGTTGAAATTCTTATGAAATAAAAGGGTGTTTCATAACTCACCACAGATTACACAGATTTACACAAAACATTTTTTAATCTACTGATAACCAATAATATTTATCTGCGTAATCTGTGGTAAATACGAGTTTTGACATATCCCCTTGTAATTAGCTCAACAATACTCCCTCTTAAACCAAAGTTCGAATACAGGATCAGAAAACACATACAGTTCCCCCTCCTTCTCAATAAAATCACGTTCGGTCAGCATGCGTTTGTTGCGGGTGATGGTTTGTGCACTTTCCGAACCTAACCACTCTTTCAGTTGTTTGCGTTCTTCTACCCGGTTGACGAAATTCTCTTTATCGACCAGTGTACCATACTGAAAAGGTGATTTCATAAACCGTTTCCTTCTTTATCATAGAACTAAAGATACAAATTATACATCAATGTATAATGCATCGATGTATAATTTTAAAGATTATCTATTTCAAAAACAGGCATAGAAGCATCATTTAATGGTCACCATCGTCGCTCCAAAACCATATTCCTGGAAAGAAGCATCCTGATAGCGGCAATTACTATATTTACGTTTTAGCTCATCAATCAATGCTTTACGAAGCACTCCGTCACCTTTGCCATGAATGAAAACTATTTTTTGTTCACGTTTGGTTTTGTACTTCTCCATCACTTCACGGAATTTATCCAACTGATAATTCAGTATCTCGGCATTCCCCATGCCACGTGTGTCATCCAGCAACTCGTTGATGTGCAGGTCCACTTCAAGAATATCATTTTTCCCGCCACGTTTTACGATAGACTGCGACTTGGGTTTATCTACTTCTTTCTTCTGGATCAATACGGATTGCAATTCTTCGGCCGAAACAAATACCTGACGGGTAGGAACATCGTCTTTCACAATGTCATAAACCAGTGCCGGTTGTTCAAAGAAATCGGACTCACGGAAAGTATGAAGTTTATAGAACTTCACCGTATCGATACGCAGCTCCACACAAACCGCAGGTTTCAAAGGCGCTGTCCGTCCATCTTTAAAAGCAATGAACTGAACGGCTACATGCTCCATTTCATTCAGCATATCTTTAGTAAACTCTTCCAGCAAAAGCTTCGTATTGGGTTCCACCAGTCCATGCGAACGGGTTTTCCAAGCCTTTCCTTCGGCACTCTGATACGTATAATACAAATAATAATTGCTGTCATTCACCAGATAGGCCTCGAATGGAGTACTGCTGATAGCTTTCACATCTTCGGGCACATAAGCCAGAAAAACATTTAAAACATCGCCACCCCGCACTTCGGCCGGACGAACTACCGGAATCTCAGGCTTTACCGGTTTGACGGGTTCTTCGGGTTTCTTTGGCGCAGGAGCAGCCTTCCGGGTCATATTATAATCATCCGTATCGATCACCACACACTCACGAATCTGCATCGGGATATCAAATCCATCAGCATCTTCCACCAATACAATATCTTTTCCCCGGAATCCCTTTACGATTCCTCCGCCCACCTCACTGAGGAAGCGCACTTTATCACCTATTTTCATCGTTCTGTTTACAATTTACCATTTACAATCTACAAATTAAGGCAAATATAACTACTTTTGTCGTCGCAAAGAAAGAAATGATGAAAGAAAACCCGAAACATATCCGTATTAGCGAATACAATTATCCATTGCCGGATGAACGCATCGCTAAATTCCCGTTGCCTATGCGGGACCAGTCTAAGTTACTTATTTACCGTCACGGCGAAGTCAGCGAAGATGTATTCACCTCCTTACCGGAACACTTGCCTGCCGGAAGTCTGATGATATTCAACAATACCAAGGTTATTCAGGCACGACTCCATTTCCGCAAAGAGACAGGAGCCTTAATCGAAGTTTTTTGTCTGGAACCGATTCAGCCTAACGACTATGTACTCAATTTCCAGCAAACGGAACATGCGGCGTGGCTTTGCATGATCGGTAACCTGAAAAAATGGAAAGACGGTCCGTTACGTCGTGAAATGACTGTAAAAGGTTTCCCCATCACCCTGACGGCTACTCGTGGCGAGTGTTGTGGAACCAGTCATTGGATAGATTTCAACTGGGATAATCCGGAAGTCACCTTTGCCGATATTCTTGAAGTATTCGGTGAGTTACCCATCCCTCCATATCTCAACCGGGATACGGAAGAAAGTGATAAAGAGACCTATCAGACAGTCTATTCAAAAATAAAAGGCTCGGTGGCCGCTCCTACGGCAGGTTTACATTTCACCCCTCGTGTACTGGATGCCCTGACCGAAAAAGGGATCGACCTCGAGGAACTGACCCTCCATGTTGGCGCCGGTACTTTTAAACCGGTAAAAAGTGAAGAGATAGAGGGGCACGAAATGCATACGGAATATATATCCGTATCACGCAGTATTATCAAAAAGCTGATAGACCACGACGCTTGTGCCATTGCCGTAGGAACAACTTCCGTACGTACCCTTGAAAGTCTCTACCACATCGGTGTAACGCTGGCCAACAACCCGGAAGCTACGGAAGAACAATTGCGTGTAAAACAGTGGCAACCTTACGAAACGGAATGTGACGTACGCCCTGTTGTAGCTTTACAGAAAATATTAGGTTATCTCGACCGTCACGGTATGGAAGCATTGCACACCAGTACACAAATTATTATTGCTCCGGGGTACGAATACAAAATAGTCAAAGCAATGGTCACCAATTTTCATCAGCCACAGAGCACCCTGCTATTATTGGTCTCGGCATTTGTCAAAGGGAACTGGCGTACAATTTACGACTATGCACTCAGCCACGATTTCCGCTTCCTGAGCTACGGCGATTCATCCTTATTAATACCTTAAGATATGCAAAGCGATAATAATCAGGAAATGTTTCCCATCGTAGACGAACAGGGAACTATTACAGGAGCTGCTACACGCGGCGAATGCCATAGCGGAAGCAAGCTATTGCATCCGGTTGTTCATCTGCACGTATTCAACTCAAAAGGTGAACTTTACTTGCAGAAACGCCCTGAATGGAAGGATATACAGCCGGGCAAATGGGATACCGCCGTAGGCGGACACATCGATCTGGGAGAGAGTGTAGAAATAGCTTTAAAGAGAGAGGTCGCCGAAGAATTAGGTATCACGGACTTCACACCGGAACTCCTGACAAGTTATGTCTTTGAGTCTTCCCGTGAACGGGAGTTAGTCTTTGTGCATAAAACAGTATACGACGGAGCAATACATCCCAGCGATGAATTAGATGGCGGACGTTTCTGGAGCTATGAAGAAATCAAAACGAATTTAGGAAAAGGTGTCTTCACACCGAACTTTGAAAGTGAAATAGAAAAAGCAGGGATTTTCTCTTCTACTTCCCCCAAAGAGGCTGTGTAGAAACTCTTTTCGCCACGGAGTAACACAGAGTAGCACAGAGTCTTTTGATTAATAATCAACAACTTAAAATCGTCTCTGTGTTACTCTGTGTCCTCTGTGGTGAGTTTTGACACATTAAATCACTTCTTTTCTATCCAACTGATAATAGTCTCAGAAAAAGGACTTTCTTTAGGAGCTGCGAAACCAACCCAATTTCCATTCTCATCAATCATAAACTTCTGAAAATTCCACTGTACGGGCGCATCCTGCTTCCCGTTCAGTTTCTTCTCAGTCAGCCACTGATAAAGTGGAGCCATATCTTTACCCTTTACCGAAATCTTGGCCATCATCGGGAAAGTAACATCATAATTTGCCGAACAGAACTTGGCTATCTCTTCGTTCGTACCCGGTTCTTGCCCCATAAAGTTATTGGCAGGAAAAGCTATAATCACAAAATTCCGATCTTTATACTGATCGTACAAATCCTGTAACTCGGCATACTGCGGCGTCAGTCCGCACTTGGAAGCGACATTAACCACCAATACCTTCTTGCCTTTAAGGTCTGCCAGTTTATACTCTTTGCCATCTATGGTCTTCACAGAGAAGTCATAGAACGATTTACTCTGCGCAGCCATCGATAATGAGAGTACCAAGACTGCTACAAAAGAAAAAATTGCTTTCATATTCTATTATTTGGTTCATCAAATAATTAACAAGCAGCCCGGACAGAATGTTTGAAAACGTTCTACTCCTCAGACATCGAATAAGGTTTAGCCTCCTTGGCAAGCCCTCTCTTCTCGTTTGGAGAAGCAGACATTTCAAATTCAAGTATTCCCCCTGCCAAGAGATCGGCATGGGTAATATACATTTTATCGTAAACTTTTCCGTTGAGCTTTACCTGTCGAACATAGCGGTTGCGATCGTTCACTTTCGGCGCTTTTATCTCAAAAGTGTTTCCATTAGGCAGATTCATACGGATGTATGGAAGATAAGGTGCTCCCAACACGTATTGATCGGTACCCGGACAAACGGGATAGAATCCCATTGCCGTAAACAGATACCAGGCAGACATCTGCCCGCAATCGTCATTGCCCCCCAGGCCGTCAATATCATTTTTGTACATCCGGTTCATCACCTCACGCACCCAATATTGTGTTTTCCAGGGCTGGGAAGTCCATGCATACAAATAGGGAATATGATGACTGGGTTCGTTGCCATGCACGTACCCTCCTACCAAACTCACCTCGGCGATATCTTCATTCTTTTCATAATATTTCCGGGGAAGTGCCATAGAGAAGAGTGTGTCCAGCCGGTTGACAAATTTCTTTTCACCACCCATCAGCCCGATCAATCCGGTTACATCATGCGGCACATGGAAAGAAAAATTCCATGAGTTTCCTTCAATAAAACCTTCACCGTAGGTCTGCATAGCATCAAACTCTTTCTTAAATTCACCGTTGCTATAGCGAGGGCGGGCAAAACCGACAGAAGCATCAAAAACATTCCGATAATTATCCGCCCTTTTCTTATAAATATCGGCTAACGGTTTATCTCCCGCCAACAAAGCCACCCGGTAAATGGTCCAGTCGTCATAAGCATATTCCAACGTAGTAGATGCAGCCGTTCCACTCTGATCAAAAGGCACATATCCCAATCGTTTATACGATTCAATGCCTTCATAATAAGACACATTTGCCGTATGATCCATCGCCGGCAAAGCCTCCCGGACAGATATTCCGGCACCTTTGACAATCGCGTCAGCCAAAGCAGATACAGCATGATAACCGCTCATACACCAGCCTTCATTCCCCATCAGACTCCATATCGGCAGCATGCCATGCACACTCTGCTGCTGATGCCGAATCATAGACTGCACCATGTCTCTATTCTGCCGGGGTTTAAGCAAATTCAAAAAAGGATGTTCTGCACGGTACGTATCCCATAAGGAGAAAATAGTATAATTGGTAAATCCTTCGGCTGTATGGATATTATGATCGAGCCCGCGATAACTACCGTCTACATCCATATAGACAGACGGATTAATCATCGTATGATACAGTGAAGTATAAAACATGGCAAGCTGGTCGGGGGTTCCTTTGGCCTCAAGCACATCCAATTCACGATTCCATGCCGAATGTGTCTCGGCTGCCAGCCGGCTGAAAGTCTTTCCGCCAGCCTCAGCCTGCAAATTTTTTAAAGCCCCTTCTGTGCTCACGGCCGAAAGAGCGACTTTAATTATCAGTTCCGGATTCTGCCGGGTATCGAAGTTGAAATAAGCCACCAGTTTCCGTCCGGTCATTTCCGGGAAATTCCGGTCGGAATTGAACCGTCGCCAGAATCCTTTATACAAAGCCTTCTCTTTATCTGTATATCCATAGTCTTTGATGGGTTGAGACAAGGATATGGCAAAATAAGTATAGTTGGTGCGGGCCCACCCGTTCGTGATACGATACCCCGTCAGCAATGTATCATTTTCTACGCGTATATTAGCCCACAACGTTTTCCCGTCATAATTATAGATGCCGTGTACCAGGTCAAGAATAATGCGTCCGTCGGCACCGTCCGGAAAAGTATATTTATGTATCCCTACCCGTTGGGTAGCTGTCAACTGTGCTTTTATACCGTAATCTGTAAGCTCCACTTCATAATAGCCCGGACGAGCCACTTCAGTTTCATGGCTGAAACGGGAACGGTATCCTTCGTCTGGGGTGTCCGCCCTTCCGGGATTCAGTTTCAATTCACCTGTAGCAGGCATAATCAAGATATCTCCCAGATCAGAATGTCCCGTACCACTCAAGTGGGTATGACTGAATCCTACTATTGTTTGATCGCGATGCTGGTACCCGGCACAATATTCATATGCATTTTTTTGATAAACTCCATCCACATTGTGAGGAATTGTATCCGTATCAGGGCTCAACTGTACAAGTCCGAACGGAGCGCAGGCCCCGGGAAAGGTGTGCCCCATACCATTGGTTCCGATGATGGGATTGACAAGTGCGCATACATCCGGTACTGCCGGATGTTGAGCCGTCACTGTCGTAAATGCCGGGATGAATGCCAGCAAGGAAAGTGCTTTTTTCTTCATAATCTTATTATTGTGATGTGTTGTTGATATGCAAAGATAGCCTTTTTCAACAATTCCGTTCCACTTCATTCCCACATTTTACCATTTCACCTGCCAATCTTTCCACCTCGCAATTTTTCATCAACAACAAAAGTTTCAGCGATCTACCTTTGTACCGATATTCAAACACTTAAGGATTATGTTTAAAGCTATCGTACGTTTTTCTATAAAGAAGAAACTATTCGTAGGACTCACTACCCTCTTTCTTCTTATCGGAGGCATTTATGCGATGATGACCTTGCCAATTGATGCCGTACCGGACATCACCAACAATCAGGTACAAATCGTAACTGTCTCGCCGACACTTGCCCCACAGGAAGTAGAGCAACTGATCACAATGCCCATCGAAATTGCCATGAGCAATATCATGAATGTGGAAGATATCCGTTCGGTAAGTCGCTTCGGACTATCGGTAGTGACAGTTGTATTTAAAGAGAGTGTACCGACCTTGGATGCCCGGCAACTGATTAACGAACAGATACAATCCGTAGCAGGAGAAATTCCATCGGAATTGGGTATGCCGGAAATGATGCCCATCACTACCGGATTGGGAGAAATCTACCAATATATCCTAAAGGTAGAATCCGGTTACGAAAACAAATATGATGCGATGGAACTCCGCACAATTCAGGATTGGATGGTGAAACGCCAATTATCCGGCATACCGGGTATTGTGGAAATTAACAGTTTTGGCGGATACCTGAAACAATATGAAGTAGCCGTTGATCCGGATGCGCTCTTTTCGCTGAATATCACCATCGGTGAGGTGTTCGAAGCTTTAAGCAAAAACAATCAGAACACCGGAGGAAGCTATATTGAGAAGGCTCGAAATGCTTATTATATCCGTTCAGAGGGAATGATCAGCCGCACTAAAGACATCGAGCAGATTGTTGTTGCCAACCGCAACGGCATTCCTGTGCACATTAGTGATGTAGGTACTGTCCGCTTTGGAGCTCCAAAGCGGTTTGGCGCAATGACCAAAGACGGAAATGGTGAATGTGTAGGAGGCATTGCGATGATGTTGAAAGGAGCCAACGCCAACGTTGTGACACAAGAGTTGGAAAAAAGGGTGGAAAAAATACAGAAACTATTACCCGAAGGGGTAAGTATAGAGCCTTATCTGAATCGTTCGGAACTTGTCAACCGAAATATCTCCACCGTCATACACAACCTGATAGAAGGTGCAATTATCGTATTCGTAGTACTTATCATTTTCCTGGGTAACGTACGTGCAGGGCTCATCGTAGCCTCAGTTATCCCACTGGCCATGCTGTTTGCATTTATCCTTATGCGTATTTTCGGTGTGACAGCCAACCTGATGAGTCTCGGTGCCATCGACTTCGGTATTGTGGTAGACGGTTCTATTGTAATAGTAGAAGGTATATTAGCTCACCTCTACGGCAATAAACTAAAAGGCCGCACTTTATCGAAAACAGAAATGGATGAAGAAGTGGAGAAGGGTGCTTCGGGGGTAGTACGTTCGGCTACATTTGCCGTTTTCATCATCCTGATCGTATTCTTCCCCATCCTGACTCTGAACGGAATTGAAGGAAAATATTTTACTCCAATGGCAAAGACACTGGTATTCTGCATTATCGGAGCCCTATTACTCTCTCTGACTTATGTACCGATGATGGCTTCCCTCTTCCTGAAACACACCATTGTGGTAAAACCTACGTTTGCCGACCGTTTCTTTAAAAAACTTAATGTCATATACCAACGTTGCCTATGCTTCTGCCTGCGTTTCAAATGGCAGACAGTCACTATAGCTTTCGCTGCTTTAATAGGTTCTTTCTTACTCTTCGGACGTTTGGGAGCAGAATTTATCCCTACTTTGGACGAAGGCGATTTTGCCATGCAAATGACACTACCCGCAGGAAGTTCGCTGACCGAAAGTATCGAAGTATCCCGCTTGGCAGAGAAAGCATTAATGGATAAATTCCCTGAAATCAAACATGTTGTAGCCAAAATAGGAACGGCGGAAGTTCCCACTGACCCGATGGCGGTGGAAGACGCGGATATCATGATCGTGATGAAACCTTTCAAGGAATGGACCAGCGCAACGAGCCGAGCGGAAATGGTAGAGAAGATGAAAGAAGCGCTCGAACCCCTCTCGGAACGTGCCGAGTTTAACTTCTCGCAGCCGATACAGCTCCGGTTCAACGAGCTGATGACAGGTGCGAAAGCCGATATTGCAGTCAAGTTATACGGCGAAGACACGCACGAACTTTATCAGAGGGCAAAGGAAGCCGCCACGTATGTAGAGAAAGTGCCGGGGGCAGCAGACGTCATCGTAGAGCAGACGATGGGATTGCCTCAGCTGGTTGTCAAATACAACCGCGGCAAGATAGCCCGTTACGGCATTAATATCGAAGAACTCAACACGATTATCCGGACAGCCTATGCCGGGGAAGCCAGCGGTGTGGTTTTCGAAAACGAACGGAAGTTCGACCTTGTCGTACGTCTGGATCAGGAGAAAGTGGCAGACTTAAATCTGGACAAGCTCTTTGTGCGTACTTCCGAAGGCATTCAGATTCCGGTCGGCGAGGTGGCAAGCATCGAACTTGTCAGCGGTCCGTTGCAGATCAACCGCGACGCTACCAAACGCCGCATCGTGATTGGTGTGAACGTACGCGACGCGGACATTCAGCAAGTAGTAGCCAACATCCAGAAGACACTGGACAAGAACATCAAACTGCAACCGGGCTACTACTTCGAATACGGCGGTCAGTTTGAGAACCTGCAAAACGCCATCAATACGCTGATGATCGTCATTCCGGTAGCACTGATGCTGATTCTGCTGATCTTGTTTTTCGCCTTCAAGAACATTACTTATACATTGATGGTATTCTCCACCGTCCCGCTGTCACTTATCGGAGGTATCGTAGCCCTCTGGCTGCGCGGACTCCCGTTCAGCATCTCGGCAGGAGTCGGTTTCATCGCCTTGTTCGGTGTGGCTACGGATGATGGGGTATTGATGGGAACCTACATCCATCATGTATTCCTCGAGCGAGACCCCCGCACCAAGCACGATATCCGGGAAGCGGTAGTAGCCGCCGGACTGAAACGGGTACGCCCAGCGGCCATGACTACAGCCACTACCCTGATCGCTTTGCTCCCCGTACTTACCTCTACCGGTAAGGGGGCGGATATCATGGTACCGATGGCTATCCCTACGTTCGGAGGTATGCTGATCCAGAGCATGACCATGTTTGTCGTTCCCGTCCTGCAATGCTGGTGGCGGGAGAACGCTATAAAGAAAGAACAAAAGAATAAAATTCAAGAGGAGGTAACGACTTATGAGATATAAAAGAATCAGATCAATCATCATGGCAGG
>OHBG01000666.1_pt1 | contig 15121 bp, 9 predicted proteins | sample 1577351 | NCBI WGS metagenome assembly OHBG01 (sample SAMEA3879596, study PRJEB24766) | human gut metagenome | biome: human-associated habitat; feature: feces | place: USA | collected 1985/1987 | reverse complement strand
GTTTTATACCCTAATAAGCTGCCGGAAAGTGAACGGGTATGCTCCGGAATATGTACCACCTTCCCCCATTCCCGCAATACCTTTGCCAGAAAAAAATATGATGTTATTTTACGATTACTTGGCAAGAATGGGGTGTGCTTTCGTAATGGGCACATTAATTGGTATTGAACGGCAGTACAGGCAACGTAATGCCGGGTTGCGGACTAACATCCTTGTTTCAGTAGGAGCTGCAGCCTTTACCGTACTCTCATGTGACATGACGATAGGTAATGGAGATCCGTCAAGAGTGGCAGCACAAATTGTTTCAGGGATAGGCTTTATAGGAGGAGGCCTCATCCTGAAAGACGGGTTTAATGTCAGAGGGCTGAACACAGCAGCTACTATCTGGTGCTCTGCTGCATGCGGCACATTATCTGGAGTCGGTCTATATGCAGAAGCAGCAGTTTTAGTGGCCTGTGTATTAATCACACATTGCCTATTCCGGCCTTTATGCACATGGATTGAGAAAAAAGAATCAGGACTTTTTCAATATACAGTCCATGTGGAGTGCGAGCAAAATCTGTCCAATAAAATACAACAAATAATCATGAATGTCTTGTCTTTTGACCGCAACGTAAAATTAAATGCTTTATTCCACAAAACAAGTGGCAAAAAAGCAATTGTTTATTGCGATATGGAAATGCAAGGAGAACACAAGGTTTTATTGGACCTGCTTGTATCCCGTTTACGTTCGCAAGATGGGGTATTCAGTGCAGGATGGGAAAAGAAGAACTTACCACAAGAGGATTTCTAACATCAAAATAGATAACCTAAAAAGGACTATGAAATAAAAGAAACATGGAAAAGCGCTTTTTACGTTTCCCGACCGTGAAACGTACGGCTCTCTATGCGGAAACCTACGTTTCCCACATGAAAAACGTAAGGTTCCGGTGCAGGAAACGTAGAACAAGCAGAAGAAACCGCAGAAAACCGTATATAGGTTTCCTTGTTTCGATGCAGAATATACTCTTATAGCTGCTGCCAGGGAGTACCTGAAACAGGAAAAGCATAAAAAAAGTCCTTGATTCATTCAGAATCAAGGACTTTTAAGCGGTGCGTACGGGACTAACGGAGTTTTTAATTCAAACTGATATTCAACCTGTTATAAAAATCTTCCAATAAAAGCACCCACTTCTGCACCTGCTTCATTTCTATGTTTTTCCGATAGGAATTTGCCTTGTTCCAACGGAGTAAAGATAGTGATTTTAGATTGAAATATCAAATGCAAAACATCGTAATAAGTTTCGGGTTTAAATTTTAGGTTATTTGTGCATAGACCTGGAGAGCTACCAGCCTTTTATAGTACTCGAAAAGCTGACTCACCAGAGCGTCCTTATCTGTTTCAGTGAGTTCTGAAACGTTATTTATCGCAAATTGTTTTACAACTAAAAACGGCTAGTCAAGACAGTCAACCTCATTTAAATAACACTTAAAGTCATAATGTGTTATTTTCTCTTTAAATTACTACAATATTTATTGTGTAATTCCTTTTTTATTTTTGCAATATTACAAAAATATCGACTTAATTCAAATGGGTTACCCGTAGGACTTTCATTTGAGTTTCTTACCATACAAATAGTACAATATTCTTTAAAATTGCATTCTTTACATTCTATAAAATCTTTAAGCCGTATTGTTCGCAAACGCTTCACTTCATCAGATTGAATCCAAATATCATAAAGACTATTATTCACAATATTTCCTACAACTTTATTTGTCCATCCAACGCATGGAAAAACATTACCACTAGGACCAATACAAATAGATGAATTACAAATACTACATATATAAGAATCTTCTGTTTTTCTCTTGTTTTCTGTAATTTCCTTTTTCAAGTCTTCAATATATTCAGAATCATTAATAATCTTTTCAGAAATAATATGTTCTAATTCTTCATACGATAATCTGCAACCTAAATTTTCTTGATTATGGTTATATCGAGCTATTATTGAGAAATCAATACCGACAGATATGTTATGATCCACAGCCCACCTTTGAACGTCTTTATAGCTATCATAATTTACTTTTAATATAGGACAGCTAATTTGGACTGGTATACGATTTTCTATCAATTTAACGATAGAAGAAAGAGTCCTATTCAGACTATTCTTTTTATGTGTAATACCATCATGAATATCTGGAATCATTGAATACACAGATGTTTGTACACTAAGCAGTGGGTTTAGTTTCATTTCTGCTACCATTTCATCATTAAGCAGCGTAAGATTTGAAAGAACATTAACAGACATATCATTAATTCTACATTCTCTCAAAAAATCAATGAAATGAGGATGTAACATAGGTTCACCACCACTTATAGTAATATGTAACAAGTTCATTTTCCTCGCTTGATGAAGAATTTCAAGGAACAAGCCATCATCTATTAAATCTGACTTAAATTCATGCGGAATATAACAATGAACGCATCTTTCATTACATTCACTTGCTATTTCTACATGAATACTTGTTGGAAAAGGATTATCTCCAAAACGTTTAGATAAAAAGGTTTGAGTCTCTATCGGTGAGTTGCCCTTTTCTTGATTTCTACTTTCATTTGTCAATACTTTAAACTCAAATCTACCATTCGCGCACTCTTCTTCTGTACTCCCACTAATTATAAAACCTTTTGAACAAAGAAGTTCTAGAAATTCAATAACATCATGTTCTAGCCCATTTTCATATCCAAAAATACGATATACACTATTCAAAATATCATTGATAGAAAGGGGCTCCTTTTTAAGACATGATACAATATCAGCACCAGTTTCAGATATTATTTCATCTCCAAGAACAAATTCCTCATTAAGAAAATTATAACCAAAATTTCTATTGTCTGTCAAATAGCCAAAATCGCCATAATGTCGAAAAAGAATCTGCGGATTTATTTTATAATATTTCATACAAATCGATATGTTAAAACAATAAAATATCAGATGATGTATTCTACATCATCTGATATACAAAATTTAGCGATGTCCTCCAGGTCCAGGAGGATTGCAAGGTCTACCACAGGGTCTACTATTTGGACGACAATCTGCCATTTTTACAGATCCCTGAGCTACCAACTGAGGCTTTTGAAATTTTTTCATAATTCCTTAAATTTTAAGCCAAAATGGCGGTTAAACAATTAGCCTTTTAAAAAGACTTTAAATTTCTCGTTATTATTGATATAATATACAATAATATATTTTCACAACAAAATACATGCCAATAATGAATCCATGTAGAGAATATCCATAATTTTAATTTATAAATGTCAAAATGGCAGGAATCTCAGTTTAAGAATTTTATTATTTATCTTCTAAGGGATAATCGGAGCTTTGAATATTAGAAGAGATGTCTGGAAAGGTATTTGCATTGGTAAAATTTTGAACACGTTTTCTTCTTTATGTGTTTTTATTTATTCTATAGCACTAAAAATATTTTAATTTACAACAAGGGTTTAGAGAACTTCAAGCAAAAGTATCGTTGAGTCGAGAATACATTACAGTCAACGCTCATAGAACTAGATATTTCTTATTTCATTTACAATTATAGGCAAATTATGATCAGAAAAATATCTGTTACCAATGGCACCGATAGTAAGACCATCAAAAGAACTGAGCTTATAAAATAATCACCAAATGAATTTTTGATAAATATTAAGCAGATAAAAAAGTCAAATGTTCTATAAACACGAACACAATCAATGCATAGTAGTTCATAAACATCCTATCATCAAAAAATAATTAACAACGCATCAAAAAGTGTTATTAAAAGGAATAATTCCAATCGTACAAATTTTACTTATATTTATATAATAGCTGACCATTAAATTCGTTCAATAAAATATCATAAGAAAGTAAAATCATGTCATCTATAATAGAATATTTTTATAAAAAGCAACCTGTCAAGAGAAAATAACATATAATTCATGAAAATATCTTAGAGGATTAAATCAAAAAAGGGAACTATCATATTCTTTGGAAAAAATAACAGCTAATATACTACTCATAATCATAAAATACATAGTAGAAATAATTGCTAAAGACAGCTATATCATATAACTTTTCAGCCCATATTACCACATAGTACGAAATCCTTATCACACCATTTTTCACAATTTTGCGCCATAAAACTTGGCATTCTCCTGCAAGAGAACTATCTTTGGAACATGAAGGCAAAAAAGGAAACTTTGAAAGAAAATGTTCTGACCGATATTGACGAACTCATGGATTCCCTGTTCGGTAAACCCGGAACACCGGAACGTGAAAGATTCCGTGAAGAAGCCAGTATTTATGTGAACGGACATGCCAAAACTGAGGAATGTAGGAACTCCCAAAAGAAACGGGAATAACCGGCTTTTCCCGTCCGTTCCGGCGAGCCGGAGAACACTACCTCCGTAACGTCAAATTCTTCATGCAGATAGAAAGAGGTGGCTATTCAAAGGCCCTGCAACCAACTGCCTGATGTATCCGGTTGAATACTAATATCCTACAAGGTTCACCTGCAAATTATGTAGGAACTGAACCTATTTTTGTAAGCAATGTCGAACTATATAGGTTCAAACATCTGATAATAAACATATTACATACCATCCAATTACTCCTAGGCAGATTGGGGCTCTGGGTTCGGGCCCCAGGCGGATTAGAACCTTTTCCTATGACCCTAACAAATATTTGAAAATCACGCATTTACATTATCTTCTTCCCCTGTAGCGTTTTATCCAAGGCTATTAATAATCAATATATTACATTCCATTCAGAACCATAATCTATGTCTTATCCATGTCCTATGCACCCATTTGTGATATGGACACAATTAATATTTATTTCTTATGAGACATAGTTTTTCCATCTACTTCTATCTGAAGCGTAGAAAGCTTCAAAAAGACAGCAAGTCAACAATCATGCTCCGCATCATAGTCAACAACAAGGCCGCAGATGTAAGCCTGAAGATGTCCATCCTGCAGGAGCATTGGGACAAGCAGAACAGGCGTGTTTCCAACATGAATCCAGAAGCACACGATATCAATGCATACCTGGACAAAGTAAGTTCCACATTGCAACATCATTACCAACAGGCCCAACTGGAAGGGAAACAGCTTACGGCAAGCATGCTGAAACAACGCTTCATGACCACAGGATCCAACCCGCATTCCCTTTTGGAGATATTTGACAAACAAGTGAAAGATGCGGACAGGCTGGCACATGCCGGACAAATCAGCATGTCCCATTCCAACAGGCATAAACTGGTCTACAGACGGCTTGAAGAGTTCTGCAAGAAGATGGGCAGGCAAGATATGGCATTGGAACAGTTCGACCGACAGATGATACACGAACTGGAGCTGTTCTTCAGGACTGACTGCAGGCTGTCGATCAATACGACAGCCAAGATGATGAGTATGGTAAGAAAAGGAATTCTATGGGCATACCGGTGCGGAATTATCCTGACAAATCCGTTCTCAACCTACCGGATAAAGAAGGAGGAAAGCCAGAAACAATACCTGAACAGGCAGGAAATTATAAGGATAATGGGCAAGCGGCTGGATATTCCCAGACTGGCTTCCATTCGTGACATATTCATCTTCAGCTGCTTCACAGGCATCGCCTACTCAGACATCTGTCGGTTGAGAAAGGATCAAATCATTTCAGATTCTGACAAAGGAATGTATATCCATCTGTACAGGACCAAGACCAATCACCCCGCATTCATCCCTCTCCTTCCCCAAGCCAAGAAAATAGCAAGTTTTTACATAAGAAAAGGCGAATCGGAATACCTGTTCCCGACCATCTCGAACCAGAAAAGCAATGCCTACCTTAAAGAGCTTGCCGACATCTGCCATATAAGAAAAAGGGTGACATTTCATACAGCGAAACATCATACAATCTCTATCTAATTGAAAATTAAACAGTTATTTCTGTTTAATTAATATCAGGTAACGATTTAGAAACGAGCGAATTACAATATTCTGTTTTCTTTTGCCTCTGTCAAAGAACGATTCTTTCAATGCAAATATACACTTTACTTGTGACAAAAGCAATCTTTTTCTACATTTAATCGACTTACAGTCAGCCTTAAAGAGGGTATCTGGTCTCATTCCATCTTCTTCCTCAAAAATAACATAGCAGTCTAAATTGGTTTATGTATGGGATAGGTCTTGTTCATTCGATCCGGTAGACTACTATACATAAAAGTATAAAGGCGAGATACGACAAGGAGATGCCATGCTTTTGTGTAAGGGGAATCTCTCTTAGCTTATCGCAGACCATGTATAGCTAAGTGTTTTGAGAATAAACAGTCTGTAAAAAACGGAAAGACACCGATTATGGGCCGTATCACCATCAATGGAACCCAAGCCGGTTTCAGTTGTAAGAAAGAAGTGTCCCTCGCTTTGTGGGACGTCAAAACCAACCGGGCCAAAGGCAAGTCCGAGGAGGCCCGTACACTCAATCAGGAGCTTGACAATATCAAGGCGCAAATCACCAGGCACTACCAGTACATCTGCGACCACGACAGTTTTGTTACAGCCAAGAAAGTCTATAACCGCTATGTCGGCTTCTCAGAGGAATGCCACACCCTTATGAACCTTTTCAGGGAACAGCTGGAACCGTATAAAAAGAAAATCGGCATAGAGAAAGCCGAAAGCACCTACTGCGGTCTGGTTGCCGATTACAAGAGTCTCCTGCTTTTCATGAAAAGCAAGAAGAATGCAGAGGATATTGTCATCGAAGAACTTGAGAAATCATTCATCGAGGATTACTACAACTGGATGCTCGGTACATGCGCTTTGGCAAACTCCACTGTCTTCGGGCGTGTCAATACCTTGAAGTGGCTGATGTATATCGCGCAGGAAAAAGGCTGGATACGGGTTCATCCGTTCGCATCATTCGAGTGTATGCCCGAATACAAGAGGCGTTCTTTCCTTTCCGAAGAGGAACTGCAAAGGATAATCCATATAGAACCGAGATACAAACGCCAGCGTGCCATGCGCGACATGTTCCTGTTCATGTGCTTCACATTTGTTGCACTAATAAATATTACTCTGTAAATCAAAAACTTACTCTTTGTTTTTTGATTAATAGGTAACGGTTTAGAAACCACCCTTCTGCATCGTTCTGCCTTGTTTTCAGTCTATCAAATAGCTCATTAGGTTGATGCAAAGGTATAAAACATTCTCTGAAATACAAGTAATTAAACTATTTTAAGTAATTTAGACTATTCGTTAACTTGAAAAATAGAATAAATCTTTTAATTTGTAAAAAGATTTGTATGGCTATTTGATAAAAAGGCAGTTACATACTTTCCACTAACAAAAACACCTATCATTATCTAGGCGTTTCCTACTTTCTATTCAATTAACCAAAAGTTACTGATTACTATTGTATTGATCTGCATTGGATAGAGAACGTTATAATATTTTTTTGCAATACATCATGCAATAATAACCCATAAATTCCAAACTCAGGTCTATTTAGTTATTAAAGAAACAAATATCAGACCCAAGTAGAGAGAACTGAAACATTCTTAATTAAAACCCTTACTGGAACAGAGTGTTTTCAGTATTAATGTAAGATGTTTAAAAAGACAATATGATTCCACTATAAGGAATGCAATCTTGTCCTAAATTTACTTTATAAAAATTAGAAATCTCCTCTTTAATAGGATTACCCAATATATTATGAATTCCCAAACGAAGTGTTAACTTGTTTTTGGAACGAGGAAAATATTTGACATAGGTATAACCTATATCAAATTTGTAACTGAATGGATATCTTTTTGTATACAATTCATCCATCGAGGCCAAAGGCTCTTTGGGAATATTCACAATTACACGTCCGCTATGTAATTGTGTGCCAATCGAGAAAGCAGAAGCCTCTGTCAATCTATAAGATATGGTAGAGTTAAAGACATGGGGAATATCATATAATGATGGTATGTTGTGTCCTTTCCTAAAACCAGTATATGACTCAAGACTTTTGGACCATGTATAGGCTGCCTGCACTGATATCTTCTCCCAGCCTTTGAAAAAAGATAGTTTCAGGCCATAGCTTTCACCTCTACCTTCCAAAAGAAAGTTTTTCCAGTTCTCACTTGAATAATATGCTTCAGGATTTACAAATAGGATTTTATCCCGTTGTTTGTAATATATGGATGCATTTGTATATCCTCCATTTAAATAGTGCTTCCACCCCAGCTCTGTATGCACAGAAGTTTGGGGTTTAAATTGATTGATGCTTGGCATACGAAGATCCGTCGGAAAATCCATACCGTAGAATCGAAAATAATGATAAAATTGTGCCATCCGTGATATGTCCAGACTAACTACATCTCTTCCCCAATTATACGCCATGGAAAATCTTGGCTGGAGATTCGAATAATGCTTACCACCTTTGGGCATGTATATAACTGTATTTATTCCTATTTGAATATTCCATTTAGAAGACAGACTGAATTTATTTTCATAATATGCGGATATTTGATTTATATCTGATTTTTCAGTTCGCTGGTCATCATTAATATTACTAAAAACAGAATGAGTTCCCTTAATCCCATAAGCCATCAAAACTTTATTATTGAAGTGGCAATTAAAAGAGGAGTTGAAAGAAACTTCTTTTATACCTGCAGTAACATAAGGATCTGCCTCAAAACCGAGAATATCTGCATGCGCTTTATTGGTATAATGAGTGTAAGCCACTTGGGTTGTATTAAAAAGCTTCTCTCCTAACTGACAAGATAACTTTAAAGCATACATTCCATTAGCCCAATGGATTATTTTATCTTTCTTTCCTTCCGGAATAGGAGAATAATATTCATCAATGGTATGATAGGTGCTGATTTGCATGGAAGTTTTTGCAGATATATCCCAATACAATTTGGTATAGATATCGTAAAAAGTATAATTTGCACGCTTACTGGCAGGAATAGCTTTGTCCAGGAACTCCATCCAACTACGACGCCCACTAACCATATATGAAGCTTTTTCCTTTTTAATAGGACCTTCAAGCATTGCGGCTACTGAAGGAATGTCGAGAGACAAGCTTCTCGAATGTTTCTTTTTATTGCCTTCTTTTATTTTTATATCCAGTATTGAGGATAGTTTGCCTTCATATCGGGCGGGAAAGTAACTGCTATATAAGTTTACATTCTTTATTACACTACCATTGAAAACCGGAAGCATATAATTTATATGGCTGTTATGGTAAATGGGCACACCATCTAACAAAATTAAATTTTCCTCACTGCCTCCTCCATTAACATTGATATCAGCACCAGAACGAGACATGATAACTCCGGGGAAGACCTTCATTTCAGACAAAACATCTAAATTACTATAAGATAACATATTCGGTGGTGAAGATGTACTGAGTTCATTGGCAGAACTCCGTTGAGGTGAAATGACCACCTCGCCCAATTCAAGCATCATAGGTTTTAAAAAGATGTCTATTCTTTGATTACAGATTAGAGTCACTATCTTCACTGATTTTAAATACCCCAAATAGTTTGTTTCAATATTATAGGTCCCTTCGGGAAGAGCAGTAGAGAAAAAACCGGAATCATTAGTGATACAACTCGAAACAATAATGCCATTTTTCTTAAAGAACAATACAGCCCCGTATAATTTTTCCAAAGTCTCTGTCTCTCTAACCACTCCGTTGAGCTGATAGATATTTTTTCGGTCTACGGTGATAATTATCTTACGAGGATTTGCAACTACAATAGTTGTTTTGTAATCAGACAGGATATTAGTCAGTAACTCTTTTACTTTAATGTTTTTCTGGCTGAAATAGCAAATCTTATTTATATCTATCATTCCCTCATTGTAAGACAGGATTATGTCTTTTTTTTTAATCAATGAGAAACATGCTGAGATCGTAGCAGAGGAAAATGGAAGACTAATAACCTCTTCCATTATACTTCCTTTATCTTTATCCTGTGCCATGACATTAAAACAAAAGATCCAGAAAAACAATATGTAGGCTACAGCTTTTGCTTTCATTAAACTTGTTACTTATCTTTCAGTATAAAACACAAAATGCCGGTCTGAAACCTTATTATATTTCAAATGGCACAAAGAAGACAACTCGTTCAGAACTTCATCTATGCTATTTTCAAAGAATGTTGTAGTTATCATATTCCCTTCAGGAATATCCCTCAATTCGATAGTAACATTATAAGATTTTTCTATCTCTTTAATTACTTCCTTTAAAGGTGTTCTATTAAAACTAAGACTTATTACAGGATGCCCCAACTCGAAAATAGCGATATTCAATATGGTATCTCTGCATAGAGTATTGTTCTTTGTTAGAAATGCTTTTTGATTGCGCTTTAAGATTTCGTCCTGATCATAAGCACTAACTTTAACAACCCCATCTTTTACAAAAACAGCAGACTGGTCAGAAATGGTAGCGTCAATCAGAAAAGATGTTCCCAGTACCTCTACACTAACATCCGGAATTTGCACCAAAAAAGGATGAAGCGTATCCCTTTTTACCTGAAAGAAAGCTTTGCCAACAAGCACAACATCCCTCGTGTTTTTCTTAAAACAGTATTCTAAAGTAGATTTTGGGAAAAGATTCACTGAAGACCCATCAGGTAAAATCACATCTACGACTTGCGTATCACTACCTTTATATCTAATAACTTCTTCTTTCTGTAGGAACCAAAACGATAACCCTAATAGTAGCAAAAAAGAAGCTGCAACCATAGTTATTTTAACAACCATAGCCTTAAACGCAGACTTTGGATGTGATTCCAGTTTTGCATCTATCCGCTGCCAGGCCATAGAAGTGTTGACATTAATGATCGGTTCTGAGCTATCAAACTGTTTAATTAACCCAGCTAGCTTACTATACTCAGCATTATTCTCTTTTTTCCATTCTTGAAACTGCTCTTTCTCCAAAGAAGTCATTTCCTCTCCTGCAAAAAACTTCGCTATAAGTTCATTTATGTTTTCCGGGGTTTTCATAAGCGTCTAATTAAGAATAATATCAGATAAAACTAAAAATAAAATTAGTATATATGGATGTGAAGCAACATAATCACGCAATAACCGGATAGCTTTCCCCATTTGGTTTTCAACTGTTTTTTCAGAAATATTAAGTTCCTCTGCTATTTCCCGATATTTCATCCCATGCAACTTATTCATCCTGAATACAAGCGAGCACTTAGTAGGCAAGACACCCAAAAGATGTTCTATTTTCTCAGAACTTGCCACCCCTTCTTCTTCACATTCCTCAGTCAATGAACATACTTTTTGGGAAACCGGTTCATCGGCTATCGAAAGTACTTCAAAAGTCTGTTTCCTCAAAAATGAAATACAATTGTTTCTGATAGAAACTTTAAGATATGGAACTAATTCACTCTCAGGTAATAAATCCTTCTTATTCTGCCAGACACTTAACATGGTATCCTGAACAATGTCTTCGCTCGTTTCCTTATCTAACAGGTATCTATATGCGATATTACATAACACAGGATAATATTTTTCAAAACTTCTTTTAAACTCTTCCTTTCTTTTGTCTACCATATATCATTGTATTATAACATCTTATAGCACTTCTTCTGAATGTTTTTTAGCTATTAACCATAGGCATAGAGACTTTTATGATTTGCAAAAGTACATAGATTTTAATGGCTTGCTAGATATTATCTACACACTTAAAGTTTAATAACGATCCTTCGTTTTTTTTAGGCCGCCCTCAAAAGTAATTTGCCAAAATCACTAACAGAGTCACCGCTTTAACACTTATTAATAGGGGATTCGAATTATAAGTGCGTTCTAATAACAAACGACTAATTAAATAGCAGAATGAAAAAGGCATTATCAGAAGCAACACATTTTCTATTACTTTGTTTGTTAGTAAGTGCATGCACGATTGATTATGACGTAGATATTCCTTCGTCATCAATTAATAAATTAGTGCTAAGTGCCTGTCTGGAAACAGAAAGTCCAATAATCTGCAAGTTCTATACATGTAAATCAAACGATAAATATGATCCTGCAAAAGAGGTAAATGTAACTCTTAAAGAAGACGGGCAAATTATTTATCAGGGAATAATCAATCAAGGAGAATTAAAGTTGGATTATCTGCCTAAAGCTGGAAAGAAATATACTATTTTAGCTCAAAGTGATGGGTTTATGGAAATTTCCGCTGAAACAAAAATTCCACCTCTTCTTACATGTAAACCTGGGTTCGATCAGGAGAAATCGATGGTGACATTATCAGACTTTTCTGAGAAGCATAATGGCAATAGTTTGTGGATTACGGCTTCTTCATTACATGAACAAGACATAACTGTTCAATATCAAGAGTTATATAGCTATAACAGGTTAATTGACAATGTGAATAGAGAAGAAGGTAGCTATGTAAACAACAATATCGCAATTACTGGATTTTACAAAAGCTTCATAAGAATAAAAAAAACGAATGTTCCTTTGTTGGATGAACTACAGTTCGTGCCATTTTATGAACAAAAAGTATCGGAAAAAATGACTGGGATTGAAATCGATATCATCAATGCTAGTAACGAATACGATCAATATTGTCGTACTTATTATCAGGCGTTGTCAATCCCAAGCAGCGGAGACTTATCAGGTATGTTTTTTCAACCTTCTACAGTCTATAGTAATGTAAATAATGGATTGGGAATCTTTGCAGGTAGATCTGTGACGAAATACCTGTTTTCAATTACTAATCAATCAGACAATAAACAATGAAAACTAAATATTTAAATTTACTTTGCTTGCTAATAATTAACGTGTCTGTCTTAGCACAGACTCGGAAACAAACGATTAATGGAATTATCAAGGATAGCCAAAATGGAGAAAGTATACCTTACGCAACAATCATATCCGGAGAATATTTTACAACTTCAAATAGTGAAGGTTATTTCTCTATACCCACTAAAATACAATTCCCATTTAAGCTTGAAATATCTTACATTGGGTATGAAACCTGTCATGTCATGATAGAGGCATCCAAGCAAGATAGCACAATCGTTATTGAATTACAACCAGACATCATAAATTTGCCAGAGGTAATAATTCGTCAAAAAGAACAGTTACTCAAGCAGAAAAGTCTTGGTAATGTCCAATTGGATATGGGAAAACTAAATCAAAGTCCCTTATTTCTCGGAATTAATGATCCAATTAAACTAATACAATTTTTGCCAGGTGTATCCGGAGGTATGGAAGGAAGTTCACAACTGAATATCCGGGGAGGTAATAGTGACCAGACGTTATTCTTAATGGACGGCTTGCCTATTTATAATCAGAATCATGCATATGGTTTCATCTCTTTTATTAATCCGGATGCAGTTAAAAGCATAGAGCTATATAAAAGCGGAGTCCTAAGTATGTATGGAGATAAACTATCCGGTTTTGTAAATCTCATGCTAAAAGATGGTAATGTAAAACAACATCACCAATCATTATCTATAGGTCCTATTATGGGAAGTTTTACTTTAGAAGGTCCTATAAAAAAGAATAAAGTCAGCTACTTACTTACAGCCAGACGATCGTTGATAGATTTGCTTTATTTAGGAGCATCTGCAATAGGTGGAGTAAACGCTTCAGGAGTTCCAGTTGCTTCTTTCTATGACATAAATGGAAAAATAGCATGGAATATGACCAATAACAGCAAACTTTCATTACAAGTATATAATGGATATGACGATATGTTCAATAAAACTAAAGAAGAAAGTTTCACCCAAGACAAACTCAATAACAAATATGGACAGGGCTGGGGAACATTTAGCTCTTCTTTGAAATATGCTGTATCGCTTCGCTCGAAACTTTATTTGTCAACGTCCTTATATTATACGAACCTGAATAAGTTTGATTATTCCAATCAAAAGATAACATTTAATAACCAAAAAGCCATACATAAATTCAAGAACTACTCTAAAATGTACGAATTTGGTTTACGTACTAATTTAGAACAATATATTACCACGAACAATACATTACAGTATGGTATAAACTTATCATCGCAAGAGTATCAACCGGAGCAATACAGTATTAAAAGCGCAGATACAAATTTAAAATACGGTGCAGGCTCATATAGGTTATGGACCGCTTCTGTCTACGTTTACAATGAATTTAAAAAGAATGGTTGGATACTTGGAACAGGATTACGTTCTTCACTATACAATAACACAGATAGAAGTGTATTTACGCTTGAGCCGCGAATTAATCTGACTAAATTCTTAGGAAGGGCAGATAAATTGATGTTAGCATATGACAGGACATCTCAACCCACTCATTCCATTTACGAAACGAACTATAATATGCAAAGTGACTTTTGGGTACCATTTAAAGAAAAAAATGTGCCAACTGCTGATCAACTATCTTTGGGATGGAAAAATTTTGCTTTAACAAACTGGGAGCTCTCAATAGAAGCGTATTACAGAAAAATGAAAAATTTAATCCGGATAAACAATTTAGAAAACTATTTGGATGCCGGTATTGATTACAGTAAAGGAACGGGAGATGCCTATGGAATGGAATTCATGGTGCAATATAACAAAAATCGTTTTTCTGGTTGGTTTTCATACACTATATCTAAATCAGAGCGCAAATTTGAAGGTAAAAAATATCCTTTTAAATATGATTCCCCCAACCAGATTAATTTATTTCTTAGCCTGACGACCAAAAAGACAGCAACTAAAACACAGCGCTTGTCAATGAATTTACAGTATAAGACTGGGTATCCTTATGCTGTATCCAATGTGTCATACCCCAGCATAGGTTTGCCTATGATCCCTAATGGATATCCGGATATAAATACGTCAATTGTGAAATATATCCCACAAGAGCCCAATACTCGCCTTAAAGACTATTTCAGAATAGACCTCAACTATACCATGGAAAAGAAGTTGAAACATGGTTCTCGAATTTGGCAATTTTCCCTATTAAATGTAACCGGGCATAAAAACCCATATAGCATTTATCAAAACAATAGTGGACAGTATAAGGCATTTGTACTTATACCATTTATGCCGTCATTCTCTTATACAAGATATTTTTAATAAACATATAACCAAATAAAACTTATGAAATATATAACATTTAATAGGTATATCAATACAAAATTATGGA
>OHBG01000643.1_pt1 | contig 15538 bp, 12 predicted proteins | sample 1577351 | NCBI WGS metagenome assembly OHBG01 (sample SAMEA3879596, study PRJEB24766) | human gut metagenome | biome: human-associated habitat; feature: feces | place: USA | collected 1985/1987 | reverse complement strand
AAACTCGACGAGGAATATGAAGAAAAGATGAACGGTTTGAAAGCCATTCTCATCGATAAGTTGCTTGTTTTGACACAAGGTAAGGTTTCTCAGGGTGTGAAAGATTTCATGGGAACCGATGTCGTGTCGAAGGGAACGAAATTCACTCAGGCTGTTCTGAATAAAATCGATTATACGACGGTACAGGTAAGTAAGTGGACGACCGATGCCGCTAAGAACGAATTGATACGCGCTACTATCATCAATTATTTGAAGAAGTATAAAGAATATGATGCCGAGTTGCGTCGTAAGAAATTCGATATTTCTATCGGAGATGAACTTCCTTCTGGTATCGTGCAAATGGCCAAAGTGTATATTGCCAAGAAGCGTAAAATAAGCGTGGGCGATAAGATGGCCGGACGTCACGGTAACAAGGGTATCGTTTCGCGTACCGGTCGATATCGTTTTGAACCCGTTGGGTGTGCCTTCTCGTATGAACTTGGGACAGATTTTCGAGACCGTTTTAGGTTGGGCAGGAGCCGAGTTGGGAGAAAAATTTGCGACTCCGATTTTCGACGGGGCAAGCCTTGATGATTTGAATACATGGACCGATAAAGCCGGACTTCCTCGTTATGGTAAGACCTATTTGTATGACGGTGGCACAGGCGAGCGTTTCGACCAGCCGGCTACGGTGGGGGTAATCTATATGCTGAAACTGGGCCACATGGTCGAAGACAAGATGCATGCCCGTTCCATCGGTCCGTACTCTTTGATTACGCAACAACCTTTGGGTGGTAAAGCACAGTTCGGTGGTCAGCGTTTCGGAGAAATGGAGGTTTGGGCTCTCGAAGCCTTCGGTGCTTCTCATGTTTTGCAGGAAATCCTGACGATCAAGTCGGACGACGTGGTTGGACGTTCGAAAGCTTATGAGGCAATCGTTAAGGGCGAACCCATGCCGACACCCGGTATTCCCGAGTCTCTGAATGTGTTATTGCATGAATTGAGAGGTCTTGGTCTTAGCGTCAACTTAGAATAAATAAAATCCAATGGCCAGACTGTCGCAGAAATGTGACAGTCGGCCAATAACTCTTTATACATTAAAAACATATGGCTTTTAGAAAAGATAACAAAATAAAGAGTAACTTTTCGAAGATTTCGATCGGTTTGGCTTCGCCCGAAGAGATTCTGGAAAATTCGAGCGGTGAGGTCTTGAAACCCGAAACCATCAATTACCGTACCTATAAACCCGAGCGGGACGGTCTTTTCTGCGAACGTATATTCGGACCTGTAAAAGATTACGAGTGTCATTGCGGAAAATATAAACGTATTCGCTACAAGGGTATCGTGTGCGACCGATGTGGTGTGGAAGTAACAGAGAAAAAGGTGCGCCGCGAACGCATGGGGCATATACAGCTCGTTGTTCCGGTAGCTCATATCTGGTATTTCCGTTCGTTACCCAATAAGATTGGGTATTTGTTGGGATTGCCCAGCAAGAAATTGGACGCTGTTATCTATTACGAGCGTTATATTGTCATACAGCCGGGACCTCAATCGGACTTGGCTACTTACGATTTGCTTTCCGAAGAGGAATATTTGAACATCATGGATTCACTTCCTCGTGAAAATCAGATGCTCGAAGATACCGATCCGAATAAGTTTATCGCTAAGATGGGTGCAGAAGCTATCTACGATCTGCTTTCTCGTTTGGATCTCGATGAGCTGTCTTACGATTTGCGTCATCGTGCCAGCACCGATGGCTCTCAGCAACGCAAAACCGAGGCTTTGAAACGGCTCCAAGTCGTTGAGTCGTTCCGGGCTTCTAAGGGTAGGAACCGGCCAGAATGGATGATTTTGAAAGTCATACCGGTTATCCCTCCCGAATTGCGTCCGTTGGTTCCTCTCGATGGCGGTCGTTTCGCGACTTCCGATTTGAACGATTTGTACCGTCGGGTGATTATCCGTAACAATCGTTTGAAACGATTGATGGAGATCAAGGCTCCTGAGGTTATTCTTCGAAACGAAAAACGTATGTTGCAGGAGGCTGTGGATTCTTTGCTCGACAACTCTCGCAAGTCCAGCGCAGTGAAAACCGAGGCCAATCGTCCGTTAAAGTCTCTTTCCGATAGTTTGAAAGGTAAGCAAGGACGTTTCCGCCAAAACCTGTTGGGTAAACGTGTCGATTATTCTGCGCGTTCGGTTATTGTCGTAGGTCCCGAATTGAAAATGCACGAATGCGGTTTGCCCAAAAATATGGCGGCCGAATTGTATAAACCGTTTATTATCCGTAAACTTATCGAGCGTGGTATCGTTAAGACGGTAAAATCGGCTAAGAAAATCGTCGATCGCAAAGAGCCTGTGGTATGGGATATCCTCGAACATGTGATGAAGGGACACCCCGTGCTGTTGAACCGTGCCCCGACGTTGCACCGTTTGGGTATTCAGGCGTTCCAGCCCAAAATGATCGAAGGTAAGGCTATCCAGTTGCATCCGCTCGCTTGTACGGCATTTAACGCCGACTTCGACGGTGACCAGATGGCTGTTCACTTGCCTCTCGGAAACGAGGCAATTCTTGAAGCTCAACTGTTGATGTTGGGTGCTCATAATATCTTGAATCCCGCCAATGGCGCACCTATCACTGTGCCTTCGCAGGATATGGTTTTGGGATTGTATTATATTACCAAACTTCGCCCGGGTTCGTTGGGTGAAGGACTGAAATTCTATGGTCCCGAAGAAGCCGAAATCGCTTACAACGAAGGTAAAGTTTCGTTGCACGCTCCGGTATCGGTCGTTGTGAAAGATGTCGATAAGGACGGTAATATTATCGAGCACATGGTCGAGAATACTTCGGTGGGTCGTGTATTGGTTAATCAGTATGTGCCTCAGGAGATCGGCTATGTCAATGAAATCCTTTCTAAGAAATCGTTGCGCGATATTATCGGTAAGGTGATTAAAGTTTGCGGTGTGACTCGTTCGGCTCAGTTCCTTGACGATATCAAGAACTTGGGTTACTACATGGCATTCAAGGGAGGTTTGTCCTTCAATTTGGGCGATGTGCTCGTTCCGCCCGAAAAAGAGACTTTGGTTGCCGAAGGTAACGCCGAGGTGGAACAGATCATGAACAACTACAACATGGGTTTCATCACTTATAACGAGCGTTATAATCAGATTATCGATACATGGACTCATGTAAATTCTCGTCTGTCCGATATTTTGATGAAGCAACTTTCTGCCGACAATCAAGGATTCAATTCGGTATTCATGATGTTGGATTCGGGAGCTCGTGGTTCTAAGGACCAGATTCGTCAGTTGTCGGGTATGCGTGGTTTGATGGCCAAACCCCAAAAGTCGGGAGCAGAAGGCGGTCAGATCATCGAGAACCCTATTTTGGCAAACTTCAAAGAGGGACTTTCCGTGTTGGAGTACTTTATCTCTACTCACGGTGCTCGTAAAGGTCTTGCCGATACGGCATTGAAGACAGCCGACGCCGGTTATTTGACCCGTCGTTTGGTCGATGTAGCTCACGATGTCATTATCCATGAAGAGGATTGCGGTACATTGCGCGGTTTGGTTTGTACCGAGATTAAGAATAACGAGGAAGTCGTAGCTTCTTTGGGTGAAAGAATATTAGGACGTGTGTCTGTTCACGATGTAGTGAATCCGTTGACTAACGAGATATTGGTTCACGCCGGTGAAGAAATTACCGAAGTTATTGCCAAGAAGATAGAGGATTCTCCTATCGAACAGGTGGAGATTCGTTCGGTTCTGACGTGCGAATCGAAGAAAGGTGTTTGTGCTAAATGTTACGGACGTAACCTTTCTAATAATCGCATGGTTCAAAAAGGCGAGGCTGTGGGTGTAATTGCTGCGCAGTCGATCGGTGAGCCGGGTACACAGCTTACATTGCGTACGTTCCACGTCGGTGGTATCGCTTCGAATATTGCGGCTGTATCGAGCGTTACGTCTCGTTACGAGGGTATTTTGGAGATAGACGAGCTCCGTACGGTAGAAAATGTATCCGATAGCGGTACAAGAGTACAGATTGTTGTAGGTCGATTGGCCGAAATGCGTATTATCGACCCGAATACGAAAATGGTGCTCATGACTGCCAATATTCCCTATGGATCAAAACTCTTCTTCAACAACGGCGATACCGTTAAGAAAGGCGATATGATTTGCGAATGGGACCCCTTCAATGCGGTAATTGTTTCGGAGGTGGGCGGTAGAGTCAACTTCGAAGCCGTGGAAGAAGGTGTTACTTATCGTGTAGAATCGGACGAACAATCTGGTTTGAAAGAAAAGATCATTATCGAATCGAAAGACCGTACCCGTGTACCGTCGGCACAAATTCTCGATGAAGCCGGGCAGGTAATCAAGAGCTATGCTTTGCCTGTGGGAGCTCACTTGATGATTGAAGACGGCGATACGATTAAAACGGGAGATGTATTCGTTAAGATACCTCGTGCGGTCGGTAAAGCCGGTGACATTACCGGTGGTCTTCCTCGTGTAACCGAGTTGTTCGAAGCTCGTAATCCGTCTAATCCGGCTGTCGTTTCTGAAATCGACGGTGAGGTGATTTTCGGGAAAGTGAAACGTGGTAATCGTGAAATCTCTGTGGTTTCCAAGACGGGTGAGACGAAGAAATATTTGGTTCCTCTTTCCAAACAAATATTGGTACAAGAGAACGATTACGTGCGTGCCGGAACACCGCTTTCCGATGGAGCCGTTACTCCTTCCGATATCTTGGCCATCAAAGGGCCTACGGCTGTACAGGAATATATCGTGAACGAAGTTCAAGATGTGTACCGTATGCAGGGTGTGAAGATTAACGATAAGCACTTCGAGGTGATTGTTCGTCAAATGATGCGTAAGGTTCAAATTCTCGATCCGGGCGATACTCGATTCTTGGAACAACAGATTGTCGACAAGCGAGACTTCATGGACGAAAATGACCGTATTTGGGGTAAAAAAGTCGTTACCGATCCGGGCGATTCTCAAACGTTGAAAGCCGGACAGATCGTTACGGCGCGTAAACTGCGCGATGAAAATTCGGCTTTGAAACGGAAAGACTTGAAGTTGATACAGGTGCGCGATGCAATTCCTGCTACTTCCGAACAGATTCTGCAAGGTATTACCCGTGCAGCCCTGCAAACATCGAGCTTTATGTCGGCCGCTTCTTTCCAAGAGACGACAAAAGTGCTCAACGAGGCTGCTATCAATGGTAAGGTAGATACGTTGGAAGGTATGAAAGAAAACGTTATCTGCGGACACTTGATTCCTGCCGGTACGGGGCAACGTGAGTTTGACAAACTCATTGTCGGATCCAAAGAGGAATTCGATCGTGTTTTTGCCAATCGTAAGAATGTAACTGATTTTTCTAATTAATAAGTGAAAAGACTCTAAAATAAGCGAGGCGGATAACTTCTATCCGCCTCGCTTATTTTATGGAAACAAATGTCTCGCGGGTGACTTTGCCGATAGTTGTGTGGGTTTAGCGGTCTCCCAAAATGTGATTAATATATAGATTGCGATTGGACAATGTTATGAATGGTTCTATTTCATGGGATACCATCATGATGGTTGTTCCGTTACTCGATAAATCCCGTAGAATCTCGAACATACGGTTCCCGAATTGACGATCTATATAAGATGCCGGTTCGTCCAATATTAACATTTCCGGCTTAGAAATAAGAGCTCTCCCGAACAAAGATCGTTGGAGTTGTCCTCCCGATAACACCCCGATGGGTTTATTGCGCAAAGCGGTTATACCCATGAGGTCGAGCATTTCGTCTATTTCTTTTTTAGAGTCAAATTTTGTATTTCCCTTTTGGGTGTTACCCATAAGGCCCGAAGCTACTACTTCTTCTACGGTAATGGGAAATCGGCTGTCTATGCTGTTTTTTTGAGGCAGGTAACCCATATCTAATGAAGATACGGGCTCTCCTTGTCTGAAAAAGGAAATTCGTCCCTTAGTCGGACTCTGTAATCTGAGAATCGTACGCAGCAATGACGTTTTTCCCCCGCCGTTAGGGCCGGTAATCAAAAGAAAATCACCTTGATAAATATCCAGATTTATATCTTCGAGGATATTCTTGTCTGTATAAGAGAGCCATACGTTTTCTATGGCTATTATTTTATTTTCCAGCAATGGCATCGGTTATATGTAAAAGTTCTTCGCTCCAATTATAGCTAAGCGGGTTAATAGGAACTACCTTCGCATTTATTTCAGATGCGAATGATTCGGCTTGTTTGGCATCGAATTCTTGTTGGATAAATATAACCTTCACGTTGTTTTCGCGTGCTATGTCTATGGCTTTTTTCAAATAAAAAGCAGACGGTTCTTTTCCGTTGTATTCCAAACTGAGCTGGTGCAGGTTGTAGTCTTTGGCCAAATAGCTGAGAGATGGATGATATATGGCGAACATAGTTCCGCTGACCGGTGAGAGTCGTTCGGTCATGATGGAATCTACTTGATTTATTTCGTCGAGCAGTTCTTCGTAGTTCTTGCGAAATACTTTTTCTCCGTCGGGATCGATACTGACAAACGCCTCGTACATGTTTTGGGCGATGATGCGCACATTCTTGGGGGAACTCCATGTGTGCGGATCGGCATCGAAATGATGGTGGTGTACATCGGCATCGTTGTGCTCGTGCGTACCTGAAAGTATATCGATACCTTCGGAAGTATCGAATATTTTCATATTCGGATTGTTCTGTTCCAATTTATCCATCCAAGCAAGTTCGAAGCCTATGTGCCCGATTTTGAAATAGGCGATACTTTTGCCCAAATGAACCAGATGAGACGGAGAAGGGTCGTAAGCCTCGGGGTTACTGCCGGGAGGAACGATACAGTTAATATTGAACCGGTCTCCTGCAATTTTTTCAGCAAAATATTTCTGAGGTTGTATAGTTACCGTGACAATTTTCTGCTCTTTGTTTCCAGTAGTACATGCTACTGCGATAAATATTAGCAGTATACTCGTGCAATATTTCAGAAAAGAATGATTTTTCATAATAAAACGTTTTGCCTCACGGCATATTTTTGTACAAAAATAATATAATGTTGTTAAGAAACCATCTTTTCGTTGGATTTTAATATATTAAATTTCATTTTTAACATTTTACATATCAAACTTTTTTCAGATTGGAGAATATGTTATTCGACACCGTAAACCTTTTGATGGATTCGAGACGCGACAGTATCGAAAACTTGATTTAGATCTATCTTTCCAAAAGACATAAGGTATAGTTCTAACGGTTGTTTTTCAGGAGAATATGGCGGTTGGGTATATGGACGTGTACATAAAACGAAACCCAATCGTTCGTAAAAGCGTATTCTCCGTTGACTGATATCGTCTAATGGTTTTTCTACTTCGAGAACTGCCGGATTGTTAATGAGTTTTAGCAATTCGGTCATGGCAGTCGCCCCATAGCCCGATCCTCTGCAACTGCTGTCTACGGCGAAGTGTTCGACATAGGAAAAGTCATTCCATTCCCAATAAGAGATAAATCCGACTGCTTTGTTTTCATCAGATAGAAGAACGATGAAAAAATCGTCGTTTTCTTCGAGCAGCCGTATCACGTCGGAAAAATCTCTCCTTTCGTCCGGGGGAAAAGATTCTGTATAAATGCGTTCTATGAATTTTAAAGAGTTGCTATCGTTTGCGTAAACTTGTGAAATTTGTATCATATATCGATTTGATTAAATTTTATACAAATATAGCGAAAGGAGAGAGCAGAGGCAAACGGAAATCCTATTTCCAGCTTGGCTATGCCGAACCTTCATAGTACAAATATAGGCAAAGATAAGAGTAGGATAAAATGAATCTGTCCATTTTTTATACGGATCGTATCCTATGTTCTGTAAGTATGAGCAAAGGGTAAGTAGAGAAAAAGACGAGTCAGTTTTTTACCGAACCACCTGAGGTTTCGCTCGATATATAGAGCGTGTAATTTGTAAAAGTCCCGGCGCATGCTTACAAATTGTAATTCCTTTTATTTGAAGATGTTGCCGAAAAATAATTGTTAGAGTAAATTCATACAAAATTAACATGTTCATTAGATGAATAGTGTAAATTTATTACTATCTTTGCAAAATAAATAATAAAACAGTTGTAAAAAATCGTAAACAGACCATGGGACATCATCAATTGGACGAGTTGGATTACAAAATTCTTAAACTTGTAGCCTCGAACGCTCGGATACCATTTCTCGAAGTTGCAAGGGAATGCAATGTATCGGGGGCCGCTATTCATCAACGGGTACAAAAATTGACGAATTTGGGGATTCTTAAAGGATCGGAATACATAATAGATTCAAATAAAATAGGATTTGAAACGTGTGCCTACATGGGCTTTTATTTGAAAAATCCGGGTGATTTTTCCCATGTAGTGGAAGAGTTGCGTAAGATTCCCGAGGTAGTGGAGTGCCATTTTACGACAGGACAGTATGATATGTTCATCAAATTGTTCGCACGTAATAATCAGCATTTACTTGAAATTATTCATACGAAATTACAGCCTATCGGTTTATCTCGCACCGAGACGTTGATTTCGTTTCGAGAAATTTTTAGACGTCAGCTTCCTATCGAAGAGGTAGAGGATCTGGATTAAAATAGAGATTGGATAAGAGATTACCCGGCTTTCTTTCCTTCTGGAAGAAAGCCGGGATTAATTTTAACGGGTATGGATAGAATGGAGCAGATGCTTGCTTTTGCCCGAAACTGTGCGAAGGAAGCCGGTAAAATACAACTTTCTTATTTCAGGGGGAATCACTTGCATATCGAGACCAAGTTCAATATGCACGATGTGGTTACGGTCGCAGATAAAGAAAGTGAACGTTATATCATAGGCGAAATAAAGAGGACCTATCCTGAACATGCTATATTAGGAGAAGAGAGTGGTATGCATGCGGGAGATTCGGAGTATTGTTGGGTGATCGATCCTTTGGACGGAACAACCAATTATAGTCAAGGGCTGCCTATATTTACAGTCTCTATTGGTCTCCAATGTAAAGGTGAAACTGTTTTAGGGGTGGTCTATGCTCCATATTTGAACGAACTGTACGAGGCTTGTAAAGGAAAAGGAGCTATGTTGAACGGGCGTTCTATTCATGTTTCAGGAAAGAATGACACTCAGGAGTCTGTCGTTTCTACCGGATTTCCCATAGATAAAGATCGTAACCCCGATAATAATCTCGACAATCTGGCCCGTATTTTACCAATGGTTCGCGGGGTGCGTCGTCAAGGATCGGCAGCATTTGATTTATGTTGTGTCGCTGCTGGAATCTTGGACGGGTATTGGGAATTCAATTTGCATTTGTGGGACGTTTGTGCCGGTATATTGATTGTAACCGAGGCCGGGGGTACGGTTCGTTCATTCCGGGAGGATCGTAATGTTCCTATTGTGGTGGGGACTCCTGCTATCGTCGAGCAATTATATCCTCGATTGTCCGACAAGCCGGGGAAGATATGTCTTTAAATGAATTACTGCTGCGCTTTTTCATTATTCCGGGTACTATTTTGCGGCTATTTTTTGTATTTTTGCAATAGATAATACGAAAGCAAGCGTATTTTGATGAGCCGTTGAAATGTTAGAACTATATATATGAAAGAAATTGTTGTCAGTGGAATCCGTTCCACGGGAAATTTGCATTTGGGAAATTATTACGGAGCATTGCGTAATTTTGTCAAAATGCAGGAAGAGGCGAAATACAATAGTTATTTTTTTATTGCCGACTTACATGCCCTCACTACGCATCCCGATCCGAAAACTCTACATGAGAATGTTCGGAATATCCTTTGCGAATATTTGGCTGCCGGTCTTGATCCTGAGAAATCGACCTTGTTCGTACAGAGCGATGTACCTGAGATTTCCGAAATGTATTTGTTAATGAATATGCACGTAGGTATCGGAGAGTTGATGCGGACGGCTTCATTTAAAGATAAGGCTCGTAAACAGTTGGGAATAAAGACCAATAACGATGAGGATATAGAACACGAGATTATAGGAGGTAATTCTAACAAACGGGTGAATGCCGGTCTGCTTACTTATCCTACTTTAATGGCTGTGGATATTCTTATTCAGCATGCTAATTATGTGCCGGTGGGGAAAGACCAAGAACAGCATTTGGAGTTGACACGCCGTTTTGCCCGTCGATTTAATTCTACTTATGGTGTCGAGTATTTTACCGAACCTCAGAATTTCAATTTCGGCAGCGACCCTATAAAAGTTCCGGGACTCGATGGATCGGGCAAAATGGGTAAGTCGGAAGGCAACTGCGTTTATTTGGTGGACGATGAAAAGACATTGAGAAAAAAGATTATGCGGGCGGTAACCGACGAAGGTCCGCAAGTGCCCAATTCCCCCAAAGCCGAACCTGTGGAAAATCTGTTCACTCTTCTTAAAATCGTATCTGCTCCCGACACGGTAGCCTATTTCGAAGAGAAATACAATACATGTGAAATTCGTTATGGCGATTTGAAGAAGCAGCTGGCCGAGGATATTCTTAAAGTCACTTTGCCGATTCGGGAACGTTTTTTGGAGATACAAAACGATGAGGCCTATTTGGCTCGGGTTGTGAAGATGGGAGCTGAGAAAGCTCGCGAAAGTGCATCGAAAACATTGCGAGAGGTTCGTGAAATCATGGGATTCAAACCTTTCTAAATTAGCAGTTATGGAACATCACCACCATCATCATGTTCACCCGACACCCGATATGCAGAAATTGAATCGGTCGTTTATCGTCGGTATCGTATTGAATATTGTTTTCGTGTTGGCCGAAGCCGGTGCAGGGTTTTATTATGATTCGTTGGCCTTGTTATCCGATGCGGGTCATAACCTGAGCGATGTCGTGAGCCTTGTGTTGGCGATGTTCGCTTTGCGGTTATCGATGGCTAAACCTTCTTTGCAATATACCTATGGATATAAGAAAAGTACCGTATTAGTTTCGCTATTGAATGCTGCCATTCTGTTTGTTGCCGTTGCCGTTATTTTGTATGAAAGTGTCGAGAAGTTCAGTAATCCTACTCCCCTCGACGGTGGTGCGATCGCATGGGTAGCAGCGATAGGCATCGTTATCAATGCTTTTACGGCCTATCTTTTTTTTGCTGACAAGTCGAAAGATTTGAATGTCAAAGGAGCTTACTTACACATGGCGGCAGATACTTTGGTATCGGTTGGAGTGTTGGTTTCGGGGATTGTTATCAAATATACGGGGTGGAATGTCATTGACCCGATAATAGGTATCGTGGTGGGGCTTGTGATTCTTTATTCCACATGGCATTTGTTACAAGAGAGTTTACGACTCGCTCTCGATGGAGTGCCCGAAGGAATCGATGTACAGAAAGTGGAAACCGTTCTATCGTCCGATCCAGATGTCCTTAATGTACATCATCTGCATATTTGGGCCATCAGTACGACTCAAACGGCATTGACAGCACATATCGTTGTGAAAGATATTACGCACATGCACGAGGTAAAACATCGGTTGAAGCACGATTTACAGGATTTGGGTATCGAGCATGCTACTCTCGAATTAGAACTGAAAGAAGAACATTGTGACGGACATTGCGACTGTTGCGAAGAGCAGCAAGGATGCGATAGCGATACACAACCTTATCTATAAAGATTTGCACGAAAAACGTATAGGTGGAGAAAAGTTGTTGTCGATATACGGCTTTTCTCCACTTTCGTTTTATGGCCTATAATTTATAGATGCCTCCCGGTAAGGCTTTTACTACACCTTTAAATTCCAGTTCCACCAGTATGGAGAGCAGTTGTGACAAGGGTTGGTTCAGGTCGACGGTCATACGGTTTATCTGTCCTTCTCCCTTTTGCGTCAGATAGTTCGTAACAACTTGCTCTTCGTCGGTGAGTTCTGGAAAAAGCGAGCGTTGCACGGCTTGTTTCCGTGGGGCGTTCCAGCACATGGCTTCGACGAGGTCGTCGGCCGAGGTTATTAAGGCTGCCCGATTCCGGCGTATCAGGTGGTTACACCCGGCTGACGATTCGGATTGTATGCTTCCCGGTAGAGCGAATACATCACGGTGGTAGCTTTCGGCTATACCGGCAGTGATGAGAGCCCCGCCTTTTTCCCTCGATTCCACGATGATAACGGCATCGGCAAGTCCGGCGACAATGCGGTTGCGGGCGACAAAAAATGCCGGATGCATACGGTGGTAGCCGGTATATTCGGTGAGCAATCCTCCGTGCGATACCATTTCTACGGCTGTGGAACGGTGGTTCGCCGGATAGATGTGATCCAATCCATGTGCAAGGACTGCGATCGTGTTTAAGCCATGTCGCAGGGCACAACGGTGGGCGCAAATGTCGATTCCATACGCCAATCCGCTGACGATAACCAGTTGAGGAAAATATTCCGATAAATCCCGAATCAGGGTTTCACAGAAATCTTTACCGTATTCGGTCGCCCGGCGCGTTCCCACGATACTGATTATTTTAGAAGAGTTTAAATCGGCATTACCCCGATAATAGAGCAAGGGTGGGGCATCGATACAATCGAGTAACCGTTGGGGATAATTCGGCTCTGTGAAATAGAGAGGTTCGATGCACCCTTTTCGGATAAATTCCATTTCCTTGCGGGCTTCCTGTAAGGCTGTTTGCCGGTTGTCTTCGTGAAGAATCCTTCCCTTTATCCCGGTAATTTTTTGTAGTTGGGATTCTGGTAATTCAAAGAAAGTTTCGAGGCTTTCGACCGTTTCATGAATGTGCTGGGCGAGGGCTTTGTTTATTCCTTTTAATCGGGATAATGCAATACGATATATCACCTCTTGTTCCATAACGGCTTGAATGAGAAAAGGATTATTGCAGATACTTCTCGAAATAAGGGAGAAATTCTTCACCTCGGCTTATTCGTCCGTTTACAGTACACACCGTTTCCACGACAGCTTTGATACATGTTTCTCCCGAAGTCTTGTAAATATCTTGATAAAAGACATATTTGATGCCTTCCCTGCGCATGTATAATTTGCTGATGAATTTGTCGCGGCTGCGGAGCGGTGTTTTATAGTTTATTTCGATGCGATTGACTACCGGATCTACACCTCTCTCGTGCATCTCGATAAATGAGATTCCAGATGATGCTAAAAATTCGTGACGGGTATGTTCGAGATAGTGCTGGTAGATGGCATTGTTAACGATTCCTTCCATGTCGCATTCGTAGTCGCGCACTTGCATCTCCAATTCAAAAATATATTCCATAACTAGTTTTCCATTGATGGTTTATGTAAATACCGTGCAAGCAGGGAGCGAAAGCAGACATTCTCGATCGTACCGAAAGTTTATTTTCACCTCCCGATGCAAAGATAATATAAACAAAGGGTGAAACCAATTAATTGGTTCCCCCTTTGTATCCTTTATCTTCTCGAACGGTGTTTCGGTGCGATACCTTATAATTTCCAACCGGCAATTTGAGTTTGTATATCCCAGAGATGAGCATACAATCCGTGGTTATTCAGAAGGTCTTCGTGTCTGCCTTTTTCTACAATGCGACCTTCATCGAGAACGACTATCGTGTCGGCGTTACAGATTGTTTTGAGACGGTGAGCGATAACAATGACAGTACGACCAGCTATCAGGGTGTTAATGGCTCGTTGTACTTCCACTTCATTCTCTGGGTCGAGCGAGGCAGTCGCCTCGTCGAGCAATACGATGGGAGCATCCTTCAAGATGGCACGAGCGATACTGAGGCGTTGTTTTTCTCCTCCTGACAAAGTACAACCTCCTTCACCTATCATCGTATCGTAACCTTTGGAAAGCTTCGTGATAAATTCGTGACATTGTGCTTTCTTGGCAGCTTCGATAATTTCTTCGTCGGTAGCATCATTTTTCCCGAATCGGATATTGTTGCGAATCGTATCTTGGAATAGATAAACATCTTGGAAAACCATAGATATATTTTTCATAAGGGATTCGGGCTCTAATGTAGATAAGTCTTGCCCACCCATTGAAACAGTACCTTCCCCAGGATCATAGAATCGGGCACAGAGTTTCATCAAGGTGCTTTTTCCACTGCCCGACGGTCCCACGAGTGCGGTTAGGGAACCTTGTTTCAAAGTGAGGTTAATATGGTGCAGAACCTTTTTATCTTGGTAAGAAAAAGATACATTATGAAATTCAATGTCACCGCCGTTGGGAGCGGGTCTATCTCCTTTCATTTCGGGTTCTTTCATTAAATTTAATATGCGTCCTCCGGCAATGGAAAAATAACGAAATTCGGCGAAGTTTGTCAAGGCAGAAGTCAGTGGGTCGAATACCCGTGAGCCGACGACCAGAAAAAGGACGAAAGTGGTTAGCAAGAGTTCTCCTCCAATAAGAAGGTAGGTTCCGCACAGGATCATTAAGGTTAGTCCGGCTCGGACGATTGTGATAGAGAGCATGATGAACGGGCCCAACAAGGCTTCTTGTCGTATGCAGGCTTTTCGTAAATCGGAGAACGCTTTGCGTAATCTGACGAAGCGATCGCCTAAAAGATTATAAGCTTTCATGACCCGAATACCTTGTAGATATTCTTCCATGCGGTTGCCTGCGTTTATTTTCGCTTCTATCTGTTTACTGCTGAGCCGTTGTTGTAATTTTGTACTGAGCCATAAGATCAGAATGGCTACGGGAAGAGCTATGAACATAGCTACCGACATGCGCCAATTTATCCAGAGGAGAGACAGGAAAGCCAGTACAGGCATGACAAGAGCACCCATTAGTTGAGGCAGATGATGGGATATGCCGGTTTCGGCCATGGTGAAGTCGGTGATAATCAAAGAGGACAGGTCGCCCGGATCACGGCGAGATAGAAATCCGAGTGATAATTTGCGCAAGTGTTCTGCCAGAGCGATGCGTCCGTCGGCACTCATGGCATAGGCTTTACGGAAGTTCGCCCGGTAGGAGGCTCTTTCGGCCGCTACCATGACGGCTACATATATGACGAGTATACCGGAAATTGTCCATAATCGAGTGGTATCGAGTGGTGTACCGTTCCCGTCGAAAGCTCGGAAAATAACGTCGATAGCTTCGATAGAGAGGCAAAAGGGTATGATATTTACCAAATTGGATAATATGGTATAGCCAACGGGCTTTTTCAAACGATCCGGTTGGCCGATGGTTATATTTTGAATAGCGTTCATGATTTACTGAATTTTTTGTGCGATTACACAGATATTTTCTTTATTTCTACGGTGTGTGGTGATATTTGAGAATCCGCACCGGGCAAGACAGGACTCTAAATCTTGGGCAGAATGGACGACCATGCCGTCGATACGGCTTGTCCATGTTTCGTCGGAGGGGTCGCTAGCTTCGCAGCAGATAAGGAAGAGTCCTCCATTTTTCAAAACCCGGTGTACTTCGTTGAAAGTTTTTTGCAGATTTCCCCAAAAATAGACGGTCTCAAAAGCAGTAATCAGATCGAACGTTCCTTTCTCATAGGGTAGGTTCATTACGTTTCCCTGCGAGATAAAGCAACGAGTATTCAGCAGTTTCTTGATTTCCTTTCGAGCGAATTTTACGCTTTCGGAGGATATATCGATACCGTATATTTTCCCTTGCGGACA
>OHBG01000621.1_pt1 | contig 15937 bp, 18 predicted proteins | sample 1577351 | NCBI WGS metagenome assembly OHBG01 (sample SAMEA3879596, study PRJEB24766) | human gut metagenome | biome: human-associated habitat; feature: feces | place: USA | collected 1985/1987 | reverse complement strand
CTCTGCTTCTTTTTGTTTCTTCTGTGCTTCATCTACTGCTTCAACAGATGATTTATTAACCTGTATCTGCAATTTAGAGTTCTGGTCCCGAACGTCTTTTATTTCTTCTTCGAGCCGCTCTTGCTCGCTCCTGCTCATCAATCCGTTTCTGTTCCTCAAGTCGTCGTTGCTCTGCTGAAGCGATTGATTCAGCTTCTGCGTTTCGGACAGTTCGGTTGTCAAACGATGAATTTCGTCGTTTAATTTCCGAATTTCGTCTTGCATTTCGTGACTCTCGAAGAATAGCTTCTGTTTTTCCATCTTCAGCTTGTGTGTCCTTTCCTGAAATTTCTGGATAAACTCGTTCATCTTCTGATTTCTCACCTGTAACTCGTCTCTCTCTTCCGTCACTAGCTCCAATGACGCCGCCTGCTCCTTCGCAAGCTGCTTCCACTTGTCGGTAGTATCCGGCAAGTTCTTCATCTGATCTGCTGTCTCTGTTGGCTGAATCTCTGGCTTTTTTCCTATTTCTATCAAATTCATTCTCCAATCCCTCCTTGCTGATATCCAGATGGAATGTTTTTGACAAATTGCTGTCTCGCACTTTCTTCCCATCCTGATTCTGAAAAGTAATGTGCTTCCGTTTCTCTGTCCAGTTTACATTCCATCCAAACTGTTTCATTTTTTCTATAAACTTTTCTTTGCTGATACAATTTTCCAGTGCCTTTAATACCGCCATTGCACAGTCCGCTACAAAGCTATCCTTTACCTGCTGACAGAACAGATTATATTTGTCTTTGCTCCATGCAATGACTTCCCCTTTTTCAATCTGTCTTCCATCAAAGTGCTTTCCTTTCTCGACAACTGTTAGTCCACGTTCTCGGCACATCTGATTGGTAAGCTGTTTCATACGTTCCAGATCTTTTCTGGTATTATGTAGCTTTCTCCCATCTTCATAACTCACTGAATTAGTAACCAGATGGCAGTGGATATGATCTTTATCCTTATGCACAGCCACTAAGGTCTGGAATCCACTGAACCAATTTTCTGCAAACTCTTTTCCAAATTCAAATGCCTGCTCCGGGGTGATCTGCTCATCCTTATGCCAGGAAATAATGTTGTGGGCATACATTCTCCCTGTATCTTTATTCCACATCTTCTTTTCTTCCAAAAAGGTTCTGTACACCAAATCATAATTAATTTCATTGTGACAGTACGGGCCTGTTACATAAGTAATCAGCTCACTTGTCTTGTCCTGCCGTAAAACATACTCGATGCAGTTTCTCATTGCTCCATGTGTATTTGTCCGCTTATTAATCGTCTTATTAACTGCCATATCCTTTCACTCTCCTTCCGATACTTGAGAATATTTTTATTGAGGAAATACAACATACTGTCGTTTGGGATTTCTCCATCTGTATGCAGTTTTCTTGCAATCTGGTTGATATTTGTCGTAGCTCCCCGGAGCTGACAAAGGATATCCGCAAACATCTGGTTCAGTCTTTTCAGTTCTTCTATTTCCTCTGCCGATGCTATCTTCAAGTCTGCGATTGCTTTTATCACAACTTCCTGCTGTGTTCTTCCGGATTCCTTTACTTTGCTTTGAAGTAGCTCATATTCCTCTTTATTCATCCGTATGGTTACTGTATGATTTCGTTTTCTCATAGGCTTTTGTCTCCTTTCTCTGCTTGATTTCTGCTCTATATTTACAACCACAGCGTTATGTCTAAATTAACAGGGGATTCCATAAGGGGATGTGTAACGCTCCCCTTTGGTAGATGCAAGACAACGTCTTAGCCAATCCGTGGCAATCTGAGAAGAAGTATCCAGTGGATATTTCTAACACAGAATTGTCACCATTGGCGTGCCGGGGTTCCAAGGGGCAGAGCCCTCTGGCAAGTTTAGGAACAGCCCAAAGGCTGGCTCCGGTGCAGAGTGGCTTGCCACTTTGCGAAACTTGCCTGTCATCTCCCCACCACTGAACCAGCACCAAGTAAGCAACATTCTCCTCTGCGTTATTAAGCCAAAATTGAGATGACAGTGGTTTTGTGGTGCAGGGACAGACTGTGGAAGAAATAGAAAAGCTCCCATTTCGATAGATTTTCTCTTTCTGAAACAGGCTGTTCATGCATCACTCCGATGCGAAGTATCGGACAATCATGTGCCGTATCCGGCACTCTATCTCTTTTCTTCGCCTTGCTTGTTCCATCCACCCATCTGCCAACGCTTTTCTGTTATATTTTCCTGTTATTTCTGTCTTTCTTTTTCTGGATCTCTTTCCATTTCTGCTAAAAGACATAAAAATAGCAGTCATAAACATTTCTCCAATTCATAATGTCTGAAATGTCACCACTGCCATTGTCTTTTTCTGCTATTCTGTTTTCGTAAAACTATTCTTTACTGTCAGTCCTTTTTCCTGTTACTGCTATTTTATTTTGTCGCAAATTTCAAACAGGTCATGCAATAAATTCTCCAGTTTCATAAGTCTGCGATGCTGATACCAGATCAATCCTGGCAATCCCACTGCAAGAAAGAACGAAACACATAAAATCTTTATTGCCTGTCCTCTGCTGCTTATCCCTCCATATCCAAATCCACATACCAGATTCACGAATAAAACATAGAAATATCCACAAAATAAAACAAATTCAAAAATCCACACCAGCACCTTTTTCACTTTCTCTTTCACTCTGTACTTCTCCCTTCTGCATTTTTAAATTCAGTGTAGCGAATTTCTCGCTATATTTCAATAGTGAATATCTCGCTAAGTTATTATTATGCTAGAGGTGAAACGCATGTATCAGAGAATACGGGATCTGCGTGAAGATCGTGACCTTACGCAGAAGAATATGGGTGAAATTCTGAATTGCAGTCAGCGTATTTACAGTAATTATGAATGTGGTGATGTCGATATCCCTACTCACATTCTGATTAAACTGGCTGAATTTCATAACACCAGCGTTGATTATCTGCTAAACCTGACAGATGATAAACGTCCTTACCCAAGAAAAAAGAATAGCTCCACTTAAGGCAGTCCGATTTATTTTATGCAAACCGGACTGCTTTTCCTTTTTACAGACAGCTAAAAACTATCCGCAAAATCCAGTGCTGCATCCATATCAGCTTCTTTCTCCCAGTCCAGATTATCTTCTGCGATCTCTCCATCCGTTTTCTCCATTGTTAGTGTTCTGTCCGACAGATTAATTTCTCCTACCGATTCTTTTACAAACGGTACAAGCATTTCCATCAGATTCTTCGCTATAGCCATCGGAACGGATTCTTTCACTCCATCCCGGATAGCTGTTTCCACTCTTTCCAAAAACGCATCTTCCTTTTCTCTGGTTTCCAGATACGGATCTGCTTCATTCCTGTACTCTCTGGAAAAATAATCGTTTAAAGCAACTACAACTGCTCTGGTGTACGATTTATATTTTTCCCTGTCCATCGTCTGCAAATATTCCCATGCCTGCCTGTCCTGTTCATCACAAAGATTCAAACGGATATTTGTGTTGATGATTTTCCGTTCTTTTCTCATACAAGCATCCCTCCGTTTCTCTGGATTTTCCTTACGGTCATTGCTTCATAGCCTTTCGCTGTGGCACAGATGTCCCGTACAATTGTCACCCGGCTCTTGTCATATTCTCCAAAATTCTGGATCATACAACCGCCACCGCCGACCACATACAGACGCATCAGTTCTGGATTATATTCCCGTTCTCTCAGCTTATGGAAGATTTCTTTCGTATAATCTCCGGCAGCTTTACGAATGACTATCAGATATTTCTCACCAATATCTGCTGTCCCGGTACGGATCACCTGCTCAATCACCAGATCGTCCACCACTGTTCCCAGTTCTTTCAGCAGGGATTCCCTTACAGCAAGCACACACTGATGCGTTCCATATTTCTCTGTAAAGCATTTCTTCTCTAATGGACGGGAATTGTTGATATACATGATATTCATAGTTCCATTTCCAATATCTGCCAGCATATTGATTCCTTTGAAATCCTGTAAACGGTAAAAAGCTGCTGCAAATCCCTGTGGGTAAATATCAGCTCCTGCAAACTCCACATGATATTCTTTATTGCGGAATGTAAAATCCACACATTCATTCTGGAGAAGATATTTCTGGAAATCTTCTTTCTGTGTAGCTACCCAGGTAAGTGGAAGTCCGGCTGCAATGTGTACCTTTGCCTGATTCATTCCTTTCCCATCCAGTTCCCTTGCAATAGCTGCCAGTGTCAGCACATAATAGTCCTCGTCCTGCGTTTTCTCTGCACAGAACTCCTTGTGTTCCTCTCCGATCTGGTAATACATGCCATTGTAAACAAGAAGATTATTCTGGAAGATTGGCTCCTTGTCATATCTGGCTACACCGGATGGAAAGCATCTGGTGGCAGTTTTCATGTTTCCATAACCATGATCAATCCCGATCACCATAACTGTTTCATTATTGTTGTTTTTCATCATTCTCATAATCATACCTCATTCTTTCTTTTCTTATCCAATCCTATTAATACTTACGTGAATTGATAAGATGGATATTTTATTTACTGGTTCTTTAATAATTCATATTTAATAACATGGATTATTAATAGCAACGGTTTGTCCAGTATGGGATTTACCATATCTGGTTTTCCTATTTTCTGATGTCCGGAGATAGAAATTTCCTATGACCTGATTGTCCAAAATTGGACTATCCACCCTTAGGCACTTCTATTCTCCACTTAATCATTTTCTTCTCCTAATGGAACTTCCCGGATAATATATTCGGTATCGCCATAAAAGCCATACTCATTACGCAATCTATGACGTTCCACATATCCATGATGCTCTAATTCCTTAATTGCAGAACGAACAGAATCAATCCCATCTCTGCTCAATGTTGCCAGTCCTTGCATATTGTAATTCCAGTCATCTGGCAAACTTAACATCAGCGATAATAGACCTTTCGCTTTCAATGTCAGATTCTTATTCTTGAAATGGTGATTACTCATTACCGTAAAATTCTTAGTTCTCTCTACACGAAAAATCTGTGCCATGCTCCCCACTTCCTTTCCAGACAGAAAAAGACGCAAGCCATATTCTTATGACTCACGCCTTTCTGCATAACTTACTTTTCTATTCTTCTGTTTCCAATTCCAATCTCTGTAAAATATCTCTTACAATACCTGCATCTTCAATCAGATTAATTCCAAAACATTTTTTACCTGCATCCTTCAAAGACGCACCCACATGATATGCTTTCGTTTTATCAAGAATTAAAAAACGATCATGAAATGCTCTTGTGTACTTCACATCCAGTTTAGGATACTGTGCATTAAAGTTATCTACATCTGTTTGAGATAATTTTGTCCGTTGCTGTGTATAAACTGTCACCGCCACATTTTCTTTCTTCTTTGACAAAATATTTAATGTTCCTACATCCACATATCCATCTACCAGAACAATTTCCATTTCTGCTTTCTGAATCAGTCCTATCAATAAGCTGAATGCATCATATATCTGACCATCAAAAAATATCTTTTGATTAGACTCCTCATGATCTGATATGTACTCAAAAATCTGCTCCAGTTTTTCATCTGTCTTTTTCTGATATTCCAGTTGTTTTAGCTCAACGTTACTAATCCTTTCAAACAAAAGTGCATTGTTGGCTATAAACCGTCGCATTTCTACAAATGCACGCATAATACCTATACTTACATTAATTGCCACCTCGCTATGCAATACACTTGCAAGCATGGATATTCCCTGCTCTGTAAATACATACGGTAATGTACGTCTGCCACCATAACCATTTTCTGTTCCACTGCCATTTGAGGTGCCAAATTGGCATTTCAAGTTTTCATATTCATCTTTTGTAAGCTGAAATCGAAAATCTTCTGGAAATCTGGCAATATTTCTTTTAACGGCTCTGTTTAACGCTCCCGTTTCTACCTGATAAAGCATTGCCAGATCACTATCCACCATGACTTGTTTGTTTCTTACTACATAAATCAGATTTTCAACGTCCGGTGGCATGATTTCAACTATTTGTGTTTCCACTGGTTCCATTTCTCTTACTTTCTGATCCGCCGTTCCATCTCCTCTATAACTTGAAATGCCAAACTGGCATTTCAAGTTACTTTACCGAACAATCATTTCTTATGAGTTCCCAAAATCCATGTTCCCATTTTACCCTATTTTTCTCATTCTGCCTACTGCTATTTTTCATACAATAATGAGGTCGCAATCCACGACCTCATCACCTTCATTTAAACATAAATCAATTCCTTGAGAATAATCTCTTCTGCAATTGCTTTGTGTTGATTAGCAGCTCTTACCCAGGCAATCTGATCTTTCTCTTTATCCGGCAGTGGTTCTTTTTCTTCCAACTGTTTCAGAATTACCTCTTCCCGTTCTCTGGCTGCCTTGTCCACTTCCAGAAAGTGTTCTCCAATCGTGTCCTGCAGAAGCATCACCTGATAAGTTGCATTTCGATGGTTCTTCAGATAATCTCTGCGAAGAAAACCATACTTGCCAAGTTGCTCCATCTGCTCACCGGATTTATAGGTGAGATTCGGGATCAGATATCCATTTACATTTGTATACGTTAATTCCATTTTATTAGCACTCTCCATTTCTCATCATTTTTTGACCACAAATTTACGACATTTACGACAAATCTGACACTGCTTTACAATACCAGACAAAATGACTGATGCCCCGGAAAGCCTGTAAAACAGGCACTTCTAGGATACACAAGACAGGACAAAAATCGACTTCCATTATCAATAGGTGAGTGCTAATTATTTTGTGAAGAATTTGTGAACGTTCTATTCTAAAACTTCAATCCCATCCTGTCTCCAAAAATGACATTGCTTTTTTCATAAGATTCCTATTTTTTCACGCACCATCTGTACTGATAAGGATTCATCCATACCGAATTCATTTCCAGTTTTTCTCCTGTAAATAAATCCTCATATTCACCTTCCAGACAGTTCAGCCATGCATTCTGCCCATATTCTGAAAAATTAGCCAGACAGATTAATTCTTCATTTCCTACTGTTCTTCTGATTGCAAAAACCGCATAATTTCCTGTGTCCCAGGTAGAAATACCGGCAGTCTCACCAAAACAATCCTCCTGACGCCTCATTTCTTCCATCTGCTTCAGGCCATGCCAAATTTCATACTGCACAGTGCCTGCTTCTTTTCTCTTGTCTGCATTGTCCCACCGGAACAAACTGCGGTGCAGATACCTGCTATCCGCAGCAATATCCGGGTTTTTCTTATAATCATAATCATTTACCTGACCAATCTCGTCCCCGGATGAAAGCATTATAAATCCTTCCATACTCATACATGCTGCATGCATCATGAGCACTCTTTGGATTCCTTGTTTCACCTGCTCTAAATCCCCTTCAAATCCGCCTTTTTCGATTCCACACAGGCTTGCGGTTGTTCCACAGCTTCTGGCATCTTTCGTCACCGGATCGTAATTATATAATTCTCCTCGCGCAAAGCTATATGGATAAGTACCTTCAAAGAAATGATACAAATATTCTTTGTGCCGAATTGGGTTTATTTCCAGCTTTTTCTCCTGTTCTTCATCCAGCCCCCAGCCAATATCATCATGACAGCGAAGGTAATTGACAAAATAGCAATTCTTCGGAAGGCTGTGGATCACATCCATCTGGTGTTTCAACATCCTTGTGTCCCTCGTAGCCAGTGCTGCCCACAGATTTACCATGCTGGAAACTCCGTATAACATATGACATTCCGGTTCGTTTTCTGTTCCAAAGTAAACCGGAAGTTCCTTTGGTTCCATGACAACCTCGCCTTTCAGGATTACACCGGGACAAACCATCTCAAGAATCATTCGTAACATGCGTACAATAAGATGCACTTGTGGAAGATTTCTACAATTTGTTCCTAATTCTTTCCAGATATAAGGAACTGCATCAATACGAAAGACTTCTACTCCGAGATTTGCCAGATACAGGATATTCCCAATCATTTCATTAAATACTTTCGGATTATGATAATTCAGATCCCACTGATAAGGATAGAATGTTGTCAGTACATGTCTGTGCATCTCTTCACACCATGTAAAATTTCCCGGAGCAGTTTCCGGAAACACCTGCGGCATTGTCTTTTCAAATTGATCCGGAATTTCTCGCGTCTCATAGCACTGATAGCGATCCATATATTCCTGTTCGCCTCTCTTGGCTCGTATCGCCCACTCATGTGTATCTGCCGTATGATTCATAACAACATCCAGACACAGACTGATTCCACGTTTTCTCAGCTCTTTTGTCAGCTTTTCCAACTCTTCATTTGTTCCAATTTCAGGATCTACCTGTTTAAAATCCTCTACCGCATAGCCACCGTCGTTATATGGATGCGGCATCTTCAGAAGCGGCATCAGATGAAGATAGGTGATCTTCTGCTCAGACAAATAATCCAAATGCTCTATTACACCGTTTAATCCTCCTGCAAACAGCTTCGGATACATCGTTATCCCAAGCATATTTCTGTTTCGATACCAGTTCGGTTCTTTTTCTCTTCTGCTGTCTAAGCTCCTAAGTTCCGCTGGTCTATTCTGATAAGCCTCTTCCAGCATCTGCATTAATTCTTCATAACATTGTTCATTGTGATATAACTGCAGATACTTTTCATGCAGTTCATTCTCATGTCTTTTTCTTCTTTCTTCTATCATCGATACTATACTCCTATACTACAAAGGGGATTCCCATTTCAGGAATCCCCTATCATTATCCATGCATTTTCAATCTCAATGTAAGTTCAATCATGTATTTTCTAAATCAGCTCATATTTCACTACATCGATTTTAGCTGCACCATCAGCAAAGAACGAAATTCCTTTTGCCTCTTGTTCTGTAAATATAACTGCAGACATTACCTGCTCGCCATCATTAATAAATATTTCTGCGCTGAATCTGTCTAAAATCACACGAAGCTTTAATTCATTAGCATCTCCATTTACCAGACATCTTCTCTGATGAACCAACGCTCTTTCGGTTCCTGAAAATTTTCTATCAATTTTCAGTACAGACTCATCAGGACGGAAGCTCAGTTCTGTATAAAACTTCTCATTCTTCGCAAAGCGTAATCCAAATTTCTTATGCATATTTTCTTTATCTTCCGGACGTATCACAAGCTCCATATCTATCGTTCGTCCTTCGATTTTATCTAATGAGATCGTATCATTATTTATTACTACATTGTTGTACTCAACTCTGTTTTTACGCATTGCATCAAGTTCTTTAATCGGCGTTTGATAAAGTCTTCCGTTTTTCACAGATAATTCTCTCGGCAGACTCATTTGTGCAAACCACTTCGAATCATTATCACGATGAGCCAGTGTGTCCCAGTTCTGCATCCAGCCAATCATAATTCTGCGGCCGTCCGATGCTTTCACCGTCTGCATTGCATAAAAATCAATTCCATAATCCACAGACTGAGTGAACTGCTCTTTTAAGGTATATGTATCCTTGTCCATTTCTCCTATGATACATAAAGTGCCGTTTCCGTTATGATATTCCAAGCCTTCCGGCAGCATATCCTGCGGACTTGTCAGGAGAACGTGTTTTCCATCCAGTTCAAAGAAATCCGGACACTCCCACATTTTTCCAAAACGTTTCTTATTTTCTGCAAGGATGCTGACAAATTCCCAGTCAAATCCATTCTCACTTCTGTAAAGAAGAATCTGTCCGCTTCCATCTGCCGGTCTGCTTCCGATCACACAATAGAAGTTTCCATCTTTTCCTTTCCAGATTTTTGGATCACGGAAATCTACTTTACTTGCACCTTCCGGAAGATCCTTTTCTGTTAAAACCGGATTCTTCTCATATTTCACATAATCTCTTCCGTCTCCGACAGCTACCGCCTGTGTCTGTATATCTCTTTTACTTCCATCTTCTAATGTTTCATGATCTACGGCTGTATACATAAGCAATTGTCTACCGTCATCCAACTCTATTGCACTTCCCGAAAAACATCCACCCTTATCGTATTCTTCATCTGGTGCAAGAGCTGCTGGAAGATATTTCCAATGTAATAAGTCTTTACTTACCACATGCCCCCAATGCATACTGTCCCAGTGTGTATCATATGGATAATACTGATAAAAAAGATGGTACTCTCCCTGATAGTATGAAAATCCATTCGGATCATTCATCCAGCCAATATACGGACTTATATGAAAAGCCGGTCTGTCTTCTGCTTTTATCTGCTTTCCTTGTTCTTCTTCATATTTTCTAGCCTTTTCTAACATCTCACTCATGCAAATTCTCCTGTTATTCGTATCGTTATTTTTCTTCGCTCACTGACTTCTGATATTGATCAAAGTATTTCTGTTTAATTGAAAGATAATCAGAAAGTCCATACTTTTCCATTTTTTTCAGATAGGAATCCCACTCTTTTTCAATTCCGCCATTTAGGATCCAGTCTGCTTTCTTCTGCTCTGCATATTTTTTAATATCTGTATCGTACTGAGATACTTTATTGGTATCATCAATGCTCATAAAAACATTTGGATAAACATATTTGCTGTTCATATCCTGTAGATAAGTTTCATGCATATTATCTAAACGCCATTTTGCATCTTCCGGCTGGGTTACATATACATCATAATATTCATTCAGTACTGCAAGCGGACCATTTACAGATTGTGCCTCACGTACTTCTACCGGAGACTGCTTTCCAAGATCCATATGTTTCAGCATTTCTCCGCCATCTTTATTCTTAGAGAGTTCAAAAATGTTAAAAGAATCCTTTTCTCCATAAGTTCCCCAGTTATTCTGTGGAGACTGAAGGGGTGCATACATCTGATCAATCCATGCAGCTGCAAGTGCTGTATCACGACAACTAAATGTAAGGACACATCTTCCGCGATCATATCCACTTGTTTCGCTGTTGCTCTGTCTTGTGATATTTCTCATTCCATTCGGTCCTGTCAAAGCCGGCAGCATAACATAATCTTCCATGTTATCAATATTTGCAATATCCCATGTAAAGCAGAGACCATATCGATGGTTCTTTCCTTTTGCCACATAGGTGGACCACTCTTGTGTAAATGCTTCCGGGTCGATCAGATCCTCTGTTACAAGCTTATGTAACCATTCGATACCTTCTTTATAACCTTCCTGAACCGTTGTGTAAATAACTTTTCCTTCATCCGTTACAGCGAAATGATCCCCTGTGTCTCCATAACCTTCTCCAAATCCATTGATCAAAATTGCAGGATCCTGATCTCCATTATTTATGATAAATGACATTGGGATTACATCACCTTCAATGGAAAATTTCTTTTCAAGTTCATCTGCATGATCACGAAATTGAATTAATACCTGTTCCAGTTCATCTGTTGTTGTCGGAATCTCGAGTCCTAGATAATCCAACCATTTTTTATTAATATACGGAATATCTCCGATTGCCTGAATGGCTTCTTTTCCGGCTCCAAGCTGCTCAATCCATGGAAATGAATAAATATGTCCATCAGGTGCTGTACACATTGTCCTGTATTCCGGATATTTTTCAAAAACCGCCTGTAAATTCGGCATATATTTATCTATCAGATTTTCCAATGGAATGATAATTCCCTGCTTTGCATAACGCAGCAAATCGTAATCACTCATTCCGGCATTGAATAATCCATCCGGCAGATTTCCAAACTGAGCAAGTGCCAGATTTTTCTTATCAGAAAACTGATCCGATACAAAACAAGTCCAATCAATATGAACATTGGTCTGTTTTTCCATTCTCTGAAAGATCACTCGTTCATTTGGATTCTGTGTTGATGTAGCCGGTGCACTTGTAATAAAGGAAAGTTCTGCAGATTCTTTCAATGGAAACTGCACTTCCGATACAGGTGTATCCGGATCGATTTCAGCTGCAAGCCGCTGCTCTTTTCCGCAGCCTGCAACTCCCGCCATCATTGTCAGGGATAACCCTATTGCAAGTATTGCATTTATTTTTCTTTTCTTCATATCTGTATCGTTCCTTTCTTCTTAGCCTTTTACTGATCCGACCATAATTCCTTTGTCAAAGTATTTCTGGAAGAATGGATACATTACTAACAATGGTAAACTTGATACTACAATGGTTGCATATTTAAGCTGTTCTGCTATTTTTGCCATTTCTGCCGTGCTCTGAATATCGGCGATCATTCCCGGCTGTGGCGTATTCTGTACCAGGATGGAACGGAGTACTAACTGTAATGGCTGCAGATTCGCATCATTCAAATAAATCATTGCGTCGAAATAACTGTTCCACATTCCAACGAAAGACCAAAGCGCCAGTACTGCAATGATCGGCTTGCATACCGGAATCATGATTTTAAAGAAATGTTGGATCTCATTCGCCCCGTCAATCGCAGATGCTTCTCTTAATTCTGTCGGAATTGATTGATAATAAGTTCTTGCAAGAATCATATTCCATACATTAAATGCTCCTGGAATCAGGATTGCCCACACTGTATTAACCATATGCAGCTGATTAATCAAAATGAATGTAGGAATCATTCCGCCCCCAAAGAACATTGTTATCAGGAAAATAATATTGAAAACTTTTCTTCCTACAAATTCTTTTTTTGACAGCGGATATGCTGCCAGCAATGTCACAAAAACGGAAATAACTGTAAATGCAAGTGAATATAGGAAGGAATTTAAAAATCCACGCCAGATCATTTCATTCTCTAACACTCTTCGATAGGCATCTAATGTCCAGTCCTTAATTTTAAAACTCAATCCCTGGTTATTCAAAACGGTCGGATCCATAAAGGATGCGAGTACCACATAGATAATCGGTATCGCTATAGAAAGAACGAATAAACCAAGAATGGTAAATCCGATTCCAAGGATTACTCTGTCTGTTCTTGAATATTTTTTCTTCTTTTTTTTCTCCATCTTTCTTTTCTCCCTCTTTCCTATAATCCTTCTCCATCAGCAAGATAACATTTATAACTGAATTGAAAAGACCTACCGCTGTAGAATATCCATAATCCCCATTCAAAAGTCCGATACGGTATACATATGTAGACAAGATTTCTGATGCAGGCAGATTCATATCTGTCTGTAAAGCATAAGCTTTTTCAAAACCTATACTCATAATATTTCCGGCCTGTAAAATAAACTGAATTACAATAATATTTTTAATTGCAGGCAACTCTACATACCAGATCTGTTGCAGAAGATTCGCTCCATCCACAATTGCTGCTTCTTCCAGCTCCTTGCTGGCATTTGCTAATGCAGCTGTGTACATGATAGACGACCATCCTGCCGCCTGCCAGATTCCGCTTGCAATATAGATTGTTCGGAATGCAGATGGCATTGTCATCCAGTTTGTGCTGATTCCGAGTACTTTATTCAGCGGTCCTACAGGCGATAAAAGCAGACGAACCATACCACAAAGTACGATGACTGAAATAAAGTTTGGCATATAGATCAAAAGCTGAACTTTCTTCTTAATCCCTGTCTTTCGGATACGATTCAGCAGCAATGCAAGAATGATCGGAACAGGGAACCCCCACAGCAATCCGTAGATACTCAGTTTTAATGTATTCATCAAATAATTCATGAAATCTGGTGAAGATAAAAATCGTCTGAAATACTCAAGTCCAACCCAGGGACTTCCGAGAACTCCCTGGATTACATTGTAGTCTTCAAAAGCAATCAGAAGACCTCCCATCGGTAAATACTTAAAAATAATTGTCAGCAAAAGTCCCGGCATCAGGAAGAAAAGATATAACTGCCAGTTTTTCTTTACATAGGTCATCTTTTCCCTCCAAGTTCGCTTGCTTACGGACTTTGCTTGATTTTGCATTCTTTTCATGCACTTCTTCCTCCATTCCTCTATTAACTCTTCGCGCGTAACCGGTTACTTTGTGATTCGATAATACTATATCCATCTCTTTCTGTCAACACTTTTGCGCATTAAATTAACCGGTTACGTAATCGATTATTTTAGCATTGCGTTTTTTCATGAGAATTGTTATACTAAAAGATATTATTAGCCATCAGCTGTCATATTGAAGGAGATTCAACTTTTATGAGTAAAAAACAGGTAACTTTTGCAGATATTGCTGAATACACACATTTTTCAAAAACTACCATATCAAGATACTTCAATCATCCCGATTCTGTTACCTTGGAAAACCAGGAAAAGATTTCACAGGCTCTTGACACACTTGGATATAAAAAGAATAAGCTGGCAAAGGTTCTGGCAAATGGAAAAAGTGAATTTATCGGAATCATTGTTCCAAACATCTACCTGCACTATTATTCCGAGATGCTGGCACAATTTCTTTCCAGCTATAGAGATTATCACTATAAATTTCTTGTTTTTGCCAGTGAACATGGCGCCGAAGAAGAGCAACAGTATATTGAAGAACTTCTGTCTTATCAGATTGAAGGACTGATTGTTTTAAGTCACACTCTTCCATCTGAGAAACTTGCTTCCTATCAGATTCCTGTCATCGCGATTGAACGCGAAGCAGAATATATCAGCAGTGTCAATACTGATAACTATATGGGTGCACTTCAAGCTACTTCCCTGTTGATTCGGGATAAATGTGACATATTAATTCATATAAATGTCAATGTGAATAAATCCGCCCCGGCTTATGACCGAATCCGGGCCTTTCAGGCTACTTGCGAAGAATATCATGTTCCATATGATATAGATCTTAGTGTAGAAGGTGATTCTTATCATGAGATTTTAAACGTAATCCGAGAGATTTTCAATAAAATAGAAGCAAAATACCCCAATCAAAAAAAAGGTATCTTTCTTGCGAATGATACCTATGCCAATATGTTTCTAAATTTAATTTTTCAAAAATACGGAACATTTCCGTCAACTTATGAGATTGTTGGATTTGACAATTCTCCGATTGCCAGCGAAGCAATCCTTCCAATCACGACCATTGGCCAGCAGATTGATGTGATTGCCAAAACTGCCATGGATCTTCTGGTCCGACAGATGGATGAACAGAAAAAGCGTGTTCCCAAACCATTAGGAGAACCCATCCACAAACAAATTACACCTGTATTGATCCGTCGTAATACTACACAATAGTTTATATAAGCTGATATTTCACTGAAGATTACTTTTTAAAGACTGCCGCATTAAATAAAAGCAGGATCGCCTCGTTTTCCGGATCTGTGTAAGCAGTTGCCTCATCAAGGATTACAACTACACTCCATAATAATCTTCTCACATCTGTTATATCCAAGCTGCGAGCTATTCAGACACAACGTATAATTACTGGCCTTTCCCCATTTCTGATCGGTGTAAAAATTATAATTCGTCATACGCCTTTTATCCGTATCTGCCATCATTTTGACAGCTTCCTTTTCTCCTACATTATATAAGTCCATAATACGCTGTGTCTTTTCCGGCATATCCCCATGGATAAATACGTTCAATACATCATCCCGATCCTTCAGGATATAATCTGCATTTCTTCCGATAATTACACAAGATTCCCTATCAGCCAGTTCTAAAATAACCTTTCTCTGCGCCTCATACACCATGTCTTCTATGGATTTTCCTGTGATATCACGTCCGGCAAATGCATATGCAAATAATCCTTTCTTCGGAGATAATTCTGCACTTTCCCGGACATATTCCGGAGATAAACCAGACTTCTCTGCAATCTCATTAATGATATTTTTATCATAATAAGCAATCCCAAGTTTCTTCGCTGTTTCTTCTCCGATAAAACGTCCGCCACTTCCAAATTCTCTGCTGATTGTAATGATTCTTTTTTCCATCTCTGATTCCTCCTTAATTCAAAACATCAACTTTATTTTTACTGATTCTCTTCAAGAACACATATCCTACAAAGCATGAAATAATTTCAGTAATTGGAAATGCCCACCAGATCAGCGAAACTGTCATCTCACCATTTCTGACAAACATGGAAAAAATTCCAGCCAGCGGCAGAATAATAATAAACT
>OHBG01000618.1_pt1 | contig 15987 bp, 10 predicted proteins | sample 1577351 | NCBI WGS metagenome assembly OHBG01 (sample SAMEA3879596, study PRJEB24766) | human gut metagenome | biome: human-associated habitat; feature: feces | place: USA | collected 1985/1987 | reverse complement strand
GAGGGCAAGGGTCTTCTGAAGGCCGGCGATGGTGAAAAGGGCAAGGCCGAGCGTGTCGAACACAAACCAGGCGTTGTCGAGCCGTTTGAGTGAACGGCTGAACACAATGACCACGCCTTGGGCCACAAACGTGCAGACAATGTAGAGGGCGGAGGTCATCCAAAAGGGGGTGACACCGAGGCAGACATCGCGGATGGTGCCGCCCCCGATGGCCACGGCAATGCCGCAGACGAAACCGCCAAACCAGTCGAAATGCTTGGCGGCGGCATGGCGGATGCCGGAAACGGCAAACGCAAAGGTGCCTACAAACTCAATGATGTGCTGGAGCGTTCTCACAAACTCCGGATTCTCGTACAGCATGGAAGCTATTTTTGGTTTTTCTCTTCAAATCTATCGCCCCAGCAGGTCTTCATCCACTGATACTGCCGCTCCTCGGCAGGCGAATGCTGGGCATGCCACAGGCGGCGGTCTTTCACCTCGTCGGGCAGATACTGCTGCGGGGTGAAATGGCCCGGATAGTCGTGGGGATACTTGTAGCCGTCATGATAGCCGAGGTCGGCCATGAGCTTGGTGGGCGCGTTGCGCAGATGGAGCGGCACGGGCAGGTTGCCCGTCTGCCTGACGAGGGCCAGTGCGGCGTCGATGCCCAGATAGGCCGAGTTGCTCTTGGGGCTCGTGGCCAGATAGACGGCGGCCTCGGCCAGCGGTATGCGGCCCTCGGGCCACCCTATCTTCGTCACCGTGTCGAAGGCCGCGTTGGCCAGCAGCAAAGCGTTGGGGTTGGCCAGTCCGATGTCTTCGGCCGCACTGATCACCAGCCGGCGGGCGATGAATTTCGGGTCTTCGCCCCCCTCTATCATGCGTGCCATCCAGTAGAGTGCCGCATCGGGGTCGCTGCCGCGTATGCTCTTGATGAAGGCCGAGATGATGTCGTAGTGCATCTCCCCGTCTTTGTCGTAGGCGAGGGGATTCTGCTGGAGGCGTTCGGTCACCATCTCGTCGGTGATGACAACGGGGTCTGCGGTTTCGGACTGCACCACGAGATCGAGGATATTAAGCAGTTTGCGGGCATCGCCGCTGCTGTAGCGGAGCATGGCGGTAGTCTCCTTGAGCTCTATCTGCCGTTCTTTCAGTTGCACATCCGTGGTTATGGCGCGCTGGAGCAGTTCCAGCAAGTCATCCTTTTCCAGTGATTTCAGTACGTAGAGCTGGCAGCGGGAGAGCAGCGGGCGGATTACTTCGAACGAGGGGTTCTCGGTGGTGGCGCCTATCAGCGTCACCGTTCCCTGCTCCACAGCGCCCAGCAGCGAGTCCTGCTGCGACTTGCTGAAACGGTGGATTTCGTCAATGAACAGTATCGGGCTTGCCTGCGAGAAGAAGCGGTTGCTTTTGGCGCGGTCTATCACATCGCGCACATCCTTCACCCCGCTGGTCACGGCACTGAGTGTGTAGAACGGCGTCTCCAGCTTATTGGCTATAATCTGCGCAAGCGTCGTCTTACCCACTCCCGGCGGGCCCCACAGAATGAACGAGGAGATACGTCCCGCATCAATCATCTTACGAAGCACAGCCCCCGGTCCCACCAGGTGCTTCTGCCCGATATATTCGTCTAATGTCTTGGGTCTGAGTCTTTCTGCTAAAGGTTGCATGGGGTTAGCGATTAGGGGTTAGGGGTTAGTGATTAGGGGGCAGATTCTTTTTACGGGTGATGATGGAAGAGGTTATCATCTTCATCAGTTCCGTACAATCGGTATCCAAGGACACATATTGCTCTGTGGTGATGTAGTTTGTTTTATTTAGCAATTCGAGCCAGTATAGGGTTTCTGAACATTCCTTTTGAGCAACGGAATATTTGTGTATAAAGTCGGCAGGGGACTCGGCAAATTGCCCTTCCCTGATATTGGCTCCCACCGACGTACCGCTTCTTAAGATTTGTTTAGACATAATTCTTTCCTGTTTTAGTTCATTCAAGAAATTATATAAATTCACAATGCGTATAGCAAAGTTCATTGATTTGTTTTTTAATATTCCCTCTCCCATATAACCGCTCCTCGCTCATCACTAATCACTAATCGCTAATCACTAACTAAAATATCATCAATATCATAAAGCGCACTCCGCCTTTCTTCACCCCCGGGATGTCGGTATAGGTGAGGCGGCGCACATATTCTATATGCAGCAGCTTGAAGATGTTGTAGATGCCTACGCTGGCTTCGATGTAAGGGGTCTTGCCCATGACATGGCTGGTGGGCACGCCGTCGCGCATCGGAAAGAGGAAGAGGTCGGGGTTGCTGCTTTTGTAGGGGTTGTTCTTGTCCGTGAGCGTGCCCCACATGCCGCGGATGCGGAACATCTCTCTCCATTTCAGTTTCTTGATGAGGGGGATGCGGTTGAAGAGCTTCCCGTTCATGTCGTAGCTGAGGGCGAGCGAGGCGTAGCGGTCGTTCAGGAACTCCATGTTGTCGATGAGGTTGAACGATTCGTTGTTCTGAGTGATGTATGAGAGGTTCGCCATGGGCAGGTTCAGCAGCGGGAAAGGAACGGTGTTCCACTGCGCGCCGGCACGGGCGGTAACATCCAGCTTGCCCCACGAGCCGAACCAGAAACGTTTGCGGATGCTGGCTTCCGTGAGGTTGAAGTTATATTCGCCGCCCAGCACACCTTTCAGACCGACGGTGTGCGAGAGGGTGAACGTGGGGGCGTCCAGCGACACGGGAACACGGCGTTGCTTGGTGTTGACAAACGTTTCGCCGGGAGAGTAGCGCAGGGTCACTCCGAGTTCGGTGGTGGTGATGTCGTGCACCAGGGTATTTTTCTCGTCCCATTCGCCAGGGGTAGTGCCGTTGTTCTTCCAGTATTGCAGTTGCCCCGCAGGCTGGTCATTGCGGTGGCGCGCCATGGCCTTGACGGAGAAGCCGGTATTGGTTTCCAGCTCGTAGGTCAGGGTGGCGTCGCGCATGTACGACATCTGGTCTACGGTAGTCCATTTCCAGCCCACGAACATATTGTCCTTGTCCGTAGCCAGATACTTGTCCATAGGAGACATCACGTCGTAGGTGTACTGGAAAGCGAGGTAGTGCTTGGGAAATTCCCAAAGGACGTACTCGCGCTTGTTGAAGGAGTAGGCAGCCTGTCCGGAGTAGAACCACTTCTTGTCGCGCGTGCCGTAGGCGCCGTAACCGCTGAAGCTCCAGTGCGGATGCAGGTTACCGGTGGTCATGCCGCTGAGACGGAAACGGGTTCCGTTCACGTAGTTGCTGGTAATCATGGTGTTGATAGGGCCGAAGTCGAACTTGCTGGGGTGCTTCTTGCTGCCCGTCTCCACGAAGTTCTCGATAAGCGCCTTGGCACCGAAAATGACGTACTTGAAGCCCGGTATCTGCTCGATGCGGTTCATGAACACGTCCATGGAACTTTCCTTTTTGGTGAGCGGCACCTGGCGCACTTTGGCCCAGTATTCGTCGCTCTTGGCAAGCATGTTGGCTTCCTTGATGACGCTGCCTTTCAGGCGGAACAGGCGGGGTTCTATCTCGTCGAATTTATAGTCGCTGTACTTGGTGGTGCGCTGCACTTCCAGGCCTTGTATGCCTTTCATCAGGGCGAGCTCCACGGTCATGTCGTCGTCGGTGAGCACCCAGTTGCTGTCGGGCAGTTGCTCAAACTGCTGCACGATGTCGAGGTTCTCCACGAAGTTGACACCCGTCTTCTTGGGCAGGTTCATCACGGCTTTCTTTACGGCATAGGTGGAGTCTTTCACTACGTACAGATGTCCCGTGAAACCGAAGTCCTGCGGGTTCTGCGGCACGAAGGTGAGGTGCACGCACTCCTGCTTGTCCACCATGAGGGTGTCCATCAGGTAGAACTTATAGAAGCTGATGGCTCCGCGTCCGATAGGGCTTACGAAGCGGCGTTGCAGCAGGCGGATGTCATCGTCGTAGATGTTGACGTCGGAAAAGACATCGGTAAGGATAGTACCTAACATATCGCCCGTGTTGAAGAACTCCTCGATGCCGTTGGAGTTCATTCCCTCGATGATGGTCTTCTCGCTCTTGGGACTTTTGCGGTAGATGGTTCTGGAAGCCGTCTCCTTGATGGAGATGGGTAGAATCATCTTGTTGGTCTTGGGCGACACTTCCACCTGGTCCTTGAAGAAAGAGAATTTCTTGTAGATGCCTTTCTCCATTTTCTCCGGCGTGACGTCGTTGATGGACATCTTCATCTTTTCGTACTTCTGATACTGGTAGAAGTCGTTCTCCTCGAGCTTCAGGGCTTTTTTGTGCTCGATGACCTTCTTCATAAACTCCACGGCAGGATTGTTTTTACGCGAATACTTCTCTTTCTTGGGCTTGACGACGACTTCGGAAAGCATTACATCGGCAGGCGCCAGCGCCACGTTGAGCACTTTCGTACCGGGGGCGAACTTCACTTTCTTGGTGATGTAGCCGATGGCGGAGAATGTCAGTTCATTCCACCCTTTACGCGTCTCCACCTGGTATTCTCCGTCGGCATTGGAGATGCCTCCTACGCCTTTTCCTTCGTATTGCACGGTGATGTACATCAACGGTTCGTGGGTGAGTGAGTCCGTTATAACGCCTCTTATCTGTGCTGATGCGCCGGCAGAGGCGAATAGTAAAAGCAAGAGGATGAGGGTAATGTTATATAGTCGTTTCATACGTTTCATAATCAAGCTGCAAAGTTAACAATTTACTGTTAATCAAGAAGCAAATATATTTTAAAGAATGAGAGGGATGTTTAAGAGGCGGAGGAACGGGCAAGGTGATGGACCGGCAGGAGAACGTTGCCTTTTTCTTCCTTTTATTTATCAATATCGGCAGGATAGGTCGGGATTTGTGCCGTATAGGAAGAATGGGGCGGATTGGAACTTTGAGCCTTTGGTATAATTGGATACTTTTGTCTTGCCGTACGGTAACGTACGATACGGAATGACTCCCAATGATAATATATGGACAGACTTGCTTAAACTATTCTTCTTTTTTACAATACTGTGTTTAGTGTGGGGAGATGTGCCGGACCAGCATTTTTTTGTATGGGCACATCTCCTTTTTTATGCGATTTTCCGAACGCGGGTCTTATAGCTTCTCCCCGTTTATCAACGTCTGTACGATACGTTCGGCTGTGCGTCCGTCCCAGCGGTCGGGCAGGGTGGTGTGCTTCCATTCGCCGTGCAGCAGTTGGTCGAGGGCGGCGGAGAGGGCGAAAGAGTTCTCCCCGACAAGCTCGTTGGTTCCGATGCGCCAGGTTTCGGGGTGTTCGGCATAGGTGTTGAGCGTGATGCAGGGCACATCGAGGAAGGTGGCTTCTTCGGCTATGTTGCCGGAGTCGGTCACGATACCTTTGGCCTGGTTGATGAGGAAGCCGAAGTGCAGGTAGCTTTGAGGCGGCAGGATGTGCAGGCTGGGCATGTCAAGCCCCAATGATTTTACGGCACGCTCCACGTACGGGTGTATGGGGGCTACGATGGGCATGTCGCCCGCTTTTTCGGCCACTGTCTGCATCAGCGAACCGAGTACGGCTTTCTTTTCCAGCAGGTCGTGGCGGTTCAGGGTGAGCAGGAGATAGTTGCCCTTGCGCAGTCCGAGGCTGGAGAACCAGAGCGGCTGTACAAGGCGGTGGCGGTTGTAGCGGATGGTGTCGATGAGGATATTGCCTACGTAATGGATATACTCCGGTATCATACCCTCCTGGTTGAGGTTGCGGTTGGCCACCATGCCGGCGGTGAAGAGATAGTCGGAGATGGCGTCTACAATCGTGCGGTTGACCTCACGCGGCATGTTCATGTCGAACGAGCGCGTGCCGGCTATGACGTGTGCCACCTTCAGTCCGCGCTTCTTGGCTACGATGGCGCAGCTCATGGTGGCGGTCATGTCGTCCACTACGAGCACCACTTGGGCGGGGTGTTCGTCGAGCTCCCGCTCGAAGGCCAGCATGATGGCGGCTGCCACCTGGGAGTGGTCGCGTCCGCTGATGCCCAGATAGGCGTCGGGCTTGCGCATGGCAAGGTCGGAGAAGAGCGAGGCGTCCAGGGTGGTGTCGTCCTGCGGTCCGGTGTAGACTATGCGATAGGATATATTTTTACCTGCCTCTCTGGCTGCGTCTATGGCGCGGCAGAGGGGAGCGATTTTCATAAAATTGGGGCGTGCGCCCGATACGATGGTTATTTTCATTGCTGATATAAATTGGCGGTACAAAAATACACTTTCTTAGGGAAATTATTTGTTACTTTGCAAAAAAAAAGAAATGCTCTCATGCCAACATTTGTTCAGATACTCGACTTTATCGGTACATTTGCTTTCGCCATCAGCGGCATACGGCTGGCTTCGGCGAAACGTTTCGACTGGTTCGGCGCTTACGTCGTGGGTTTCGTAACGGCCATCGGCGGCGGTACGATACGCGACCTGTTGCTGGATGTGACTCCCGGCTGGATGACCGACCCTATTTATCTGATATGTACCGGACTGGCATTGCTGTGGGTTATCTTCTTCGGAAAGCACCTTATCCATCTGCACAATACATTCTTTATATTCGACACCATCGGTCTGGCACTGTTTACGGTGGTGGGCGTGGGCAAGAGCCTGGCGCTGGGCTATCCTTTCTGGGTGGCCATTATCATGGGCAGCATCACCGGAGCTGCGGGCGGTGTGATACGCGATGTGTTTATCAATGAGATACCGCTCATATTCCGTAAGGAGATTTATGCGATGGCGTGCGTAGTGGGCGGTACGATGTATTGGATTTGCGGGCTTGCCGGCATGCAGTCTTACGGCTGCCAGGTGATAGGCGGGATATCTGTGTTCATCACCCGTATTCTGGCCGTGAAATATAAGATTTGCCTGCCCATACTCTCGGGCAACGATGAGGAAGGGCAGGAGAAAGAGGGGTGACTTTGCGGTTGCTTCTGCCGATGCTTTTTGAGGAACCGGATAAGGAAATGCTTACCGGTTTTTTTAGGCACGGATTACACGGAATTCACGGATAGGTGAGGGGGACTTTATACTTTATACCTTCTTTCTCATAACTCATATAGCTGTATTTTGTTTATCTTATGGTAATATTGGCATAAATTATAGCCAAAATCGTACGCCGATTATAGTCAAAATTGTACTTCCTGCTGAAAACCAGCTGCTTTATCTCACCTGAAAACTGTCAAGATAGGGGGTGAAATCTGTCAAATGATAGTTTTCACCCCAAAGAATACCCGTATTCCAACCCTCAGGACTTGGAAACTTCCGTATACTTGCAACCACTAAACCGAAACGAATATTAACCATTTTAAAAAATTAGCAAAGTATGAATACTTACAGTTTTAGAAAAGATTTACTTGCCGTGCAAGAAGAACTGCTTCGCTTTGCATACAAATTAACGGCCGACCGGGAAGAAGCGAATGATTTGTTGCAGGAGACCTCTCTTAAAGCCTTGGACAATGAGGATAAATATGAACCCGACACCAACTTTAAAGGTTGGATGTATACCATTATGCGTAACATCTTTATAAATAACTACCGGAAGATAGTCCGTGAACAGACTTTCGTAGACCAGACCGATAACCTGTATCACCTGAGCATGCCGCAGGATTCCGGTTTCGCCAGCACCGAAGGCGCATACGACCTGAAAGAAATGCACCGCATCGTCAATTCATTGCCGCGCGATTATAAAGTGCCCTTCTCCATGCATGTTTCCGGATTCAAATACCGCGAAATTGCCGAACGCCTCGGACTCCCCCTCGGAACGGTAAAAAGCCGCATCTTCTTTACAAGACAGAAACTGCAGGAAGAATTGAAGGACTTCATTTAGAGTCTGTCCGGTTTCTGCCCGGCATTCTTTCGGGAGTTCTTGGGGCTGTTTCTCTGAGGAGCATGGCGGACTGTGTGACGGATAAAAAGAGGAAAACAGCGGTGAGGTGAAAGAAAATGTGTGAAGAGAAAGAGGCCGCAAAAGACAGAGGGCGATACGGGCAGTCTAAAGTAGAACTTTAGAATCGCCAAGTAGTACTTTAGACTTCTAAAGTGCCACTTTGGGTGTCTCAAGTCAAACGTTGCATTCCTTGTTCCTCAATTTTCTATTTCCCAATTTACCAAATGATATAAAACATATCTTTCAAGTGAATATTTATGGGATTATTTTGACTATATGTCAGAATAATCCTTTATATTTGTATATATCAAGTTAACCGAGTGAACAAATAGCTAATTACCTATTACAATGAAAAAGGAAATCAAATTCAGTCTTGTTTACCGAGATATGTGGCAGTCGTCCGGTAAATACCAGCCGCGAGTGGACCAGTTGGTACGCATCGCACCGTTGATAATCGAAATGGGGTGTTTTGCCCGGGTCGAGACCAACGGCGGAGCTTTCGAACAAGTGAACCTTCTCTATGGCGAGAACCCCAACAAGGCAGTACGCGCCTTTACCAAACCCTTTAATGATGCAGGCATACAGACCCACATGCTCGACCGCGGACTGAATGCGCTGCGTATGTACCCCGTTCCCGCCGATGTACGCCGCCTGATGTATAAGGTAAAGCATGCACAAGGTGTGGACATCACCCGTATTTTCTGCGGACTGAACGAAACGCGCAACATCATCCCCTCTATCCGCTATGCGCTTGAGGCAGGCATGATACCGCAGGCAACGCTCTGCATCACTCATTCGCCCGTGCATACGGTAGAGTACTATGCACACATTGCCGACCAGCTCATTGAGGCGGGAGCACCCGAAATCTGTTTGAAGGATATGGCAGGCATCGGCCGTCCGGGTATGCTGGGCGAGCTGACAAAGGCTATCAAGGAGAAGCATCCCGATGTACTGATACAGTATCACGGACATAGCGGTCCGGGGCTTTCAATGGCATCCATCCTTGAAGTATGCGAGAACGGCGCCGATATAATAGATGTGGCTATGGAGCCCATGTCATGGGGAAAGGTGCATCCGGACGTTATTTCCGTACAGGCCATGCTGCGCGACAAAGGCTTCCAGGTGCCCGACATCAACATGAAAGCCTATATGAAAGCACGTGCCATGACGCAGGAATTCATAGACGACTTCCTCGGTTACTTTATGGACCCCACCAACAAGCATATGTCGTCCCTGCTCCTGAAGTGCGGGCTTCCGGGCGGTATGATGGGTTCCATGATGGCAGACCTGAAAGGCGTGCACTCCGGTATCAACATGATACTGAAAAGCAAGAACCAGCCCGAACTCAGCATAGACGACCTGCTGGTAATGCTTTTCGATGAAGTGGAATATGTATGGCCCAAGCTGGGTTATCCGCCTTTGGTGACCCCGTTCAGCCAGTACGTCAAGAACGTGGCGCTGATGAACGTGATGCAACTGGTGAAAGGCGAAGAACGCTGGACGATGATTGACAACCATACGTGGGATATGATTCTGGGCAAGAGCGGACGCCTGCCGGGTAAGCTGGCTCCCGAAATCGTGGAGCTTGCCAAATCCAAAGGCTATGAATTTGTCGACACAGACCCGCAGTCCAACTATCCGGATGCTTTGGACGAATACCGCAAGGAGATGGACGAAAACGGATGGGAGTATGGCGAGGACGACGAGGAGCTCTTCGAGCTGGCTATGCACGACCGGCAGTACCGTGACTATAAGTCGGGCGTTGCCAAGAAGCGTTTCCGCGACGAGCTGGAGCGCGTAAAGGATGCTTCCATGGCAAAGAGCGGATATTCAGAAGAGGAGATAAAGAAGCTGAAACGCGCCAAAGCCGATCCTATCATAGCCCCGTCCAAAGGGCAGGTGCTTTGGGAGGTTTCCGTGGAAGGTCCGTCCTCAGCGCCGTTTATCGGGCGTAAGTATCAGCACGATGAGGTGTTCTGCTATGTCTCTACACCGTGGGGCGAGTACGAAAAGGTAATGACCGGCTTTACGGGCCGTGTTGTGGAGGTATGTGCCCAGCAAGGCGCCAACGTCAATAAGGGAGACGTCATAGCGTATATCCAGCGGAGCGATATCTTTGCATAATGATTGGTAAGGGTGTGTCAAGGCCTATCCGGGGCTTGACACACCTGTTTGTTTCAGGTATTTATTTATCAGTTCTTTCAATATCTCCTGCGTATAGGGCTTTATCAGGAAATCATTGCATCCTGCATCGAGAGCCGCTTGTCTGTCATGTTCGTAGGCATAGGCGGTAAGAGCTATGATGGGTATCCCGGGCGAAAGCTCGCGGATGATTTTCGTTGCGTCCAGTCCGTTGAGGTTGGGCATTTTCATATCCATCAGAATTAAATCCGGATGCAGCTCCTCGAACATGGTTACGGCTTCCATGCCGTCCTTGGCGCGTTCCAGGTGGTACGACTTTCCTAATATTGCTTTGACAAGGATGTAGTTGCTGTCCGTATCTTCGGCTATCAGGATAGTGGGCTGTCGGGTGTCCCGGGATGCTCCGGCTGTTTGTGTCGCTTGGTGTTCGTGCGTTTCTTCATCAGGGCCGTAAGTATTGTTGCCTGTTTCTGCATTGCCGGGAGTGTTGAAACCGGTTTCGGATACAGGGTTCTGTTCTTCCGCTGTTTCCCTTTTGTCTTTTGCCAGAGGCAGGGTAAAGGTAAAAGTCGTTCCTTTCCCCACTTCCGAACAGACGGAGATGGTTCCGCCCAATCGTTCGATAATGGTTTTGCAGATAGACAGTCCCAATCCAGTGCCTTGCGCAAAGGTATTCACCTTTACAAAGCGTTCAAAGACCTTTGCCAGTTTGTCAGTTTGGATGCCGATGCCGGTGTCGCTGACGTAAAATTCTATTCCGTTTCCTTTGCGGCGGTATCCGTAGCCGACGCTGCCTCTTGTGGTGAATTTGAAGGCATTTCCGATGAGGTTCGATATAACCTGGAAGATGCGGTTCTTGTCGCCTTCAACGGTAATCTCCTCGTCCGAGGCTTCGTAAACAAGCTCCACACCTTCGGGACAGCGGAATTTCAGTGCGTCGTGTATTTCCTTGCAGAGCGGGTGCAGGCGCACCGGGGTGATGGTGAATTCTACGATGCCTGCTTCAATCTTGGAGAGGTCCAGGATTTCGTTTATCAGTTGCAGAAGTCTTTCGTTGTTGGCTTCCACGATGTCGTAGTAGTTTTGCCGCTCTTCGGCATCGGTGCTCTCGGCAATGATTCTGGAAAAGCCTACGATGGCGTTGAGCGGGGTACGTATCTCGTGGCTCATATTGGCAAGGAAAGCCGATTTCAACTGGTCGGAAGTCTCCGCTTTCTCTTTGGCCACGAGCAGTTCCCGTTTCATCCGTTCCATTTCGGTGATGTCCCATTCGATACTCAATAGGATGGGTGGGAAGTCGTTGCTTTCAATACGCATCTTCCGTTTGTCCAGAAAGATGGATTTACCGTTCTGGTCGTGCTCTTCGGTAATCCAATGCTTCTCGATTCCGGTCCGGGCTATTTCAACATCCTGCTTTCTCTTCTCTTGTGCCAGCTCGGGGGGATAGAAGTCGAAATCGTCTTTGCCCAATGCCTCTTTAAGGGGGATGTTGCGGTTGTACGATTCGCGGTTGCGGTACAGGTATTTAAAGCCGCTTTGGATGTCCTTGACAACGATACCGGCAGGCAGGTTTTCAATGGTTTTGTCCAGAATCTGGCTGAACCGTTTGATTTGCTGTTCGTTCCTGATGCGTTGGGTGATGTCCCGGCTGAATCCCCATAGGATGGCCTCGCCTTTGTCGCTTGTCACCCAATAGGCACTTCCTTCCATAGCCAGCACTTCGGGGTGTTCGGGCAGGGGATGGTAAAGGATGAAGCCGTTACGTTTTTCTCCCTTTCTGAGTGACTTGATTAATCTTTGCCAGGAATTCTTGTCTTGTGCATTTGCGTTTATCCGGTAGATGTTCAGTGTGCTGACGTCGTCCGTTATGCTGATGTTGTGATGCTCCCGGAAACGGCGGTTGGCAAAGACGAGCGTACCGTCTTCACGGGCGGCAAATATGTCTTCGGTGGAGTTATTGATGGCGTGTGTCAGCAGGGTGATGTCATTGCGCCGTTGCTGGATGTCGGTGATGTTCTGTATGTAGCCTTCCAGAATGCCGGTTCCGTCGGGGAGTGTTTCGTGCGAGAAGGTTTTCAGGCGGATATAGAATATCCGTTTCTTGAAAAGGATGCGGTAGTCTATGCTGTTTTCCGTATTGCCTTGAATGTTCTGTGCCAGCCACTTGCCGAATATTTCTCTATCCTCGGGCAGGATGTACATAGTGTAGTCCTGGAGCGGAATTTCCTGTTCCTCTGCAGTGCACATTACACCGGAGTGACCGGTGTAGTAGAAGCATTGCCTGCCGGAGTTGTATTTCCATCTTCCGATGAGGGCGGCTTTCTGTATTTCATTAAGTTCGTGGTTTTTCTTTTCCAGTTCCCGTTTGCGCTGGCTACGTTCGGTGATGTCGCGGTATTGGCAGAGCACCATATCTTCGTAGGGGCGCATGATGCACTTAAAGAAGTAGGTCTCGCTGCCGATAGTCAGTTCGTAGTTTCGGGCGGAAACTTCCTTGTACGCAAGTACTTTCTTGAATTCGGGGTAAACCTGCCGGTAGGTAACAGACGGTAGCAGTTGGAGTATGTTCCTGCCCAGTAACTGATTTTCTTTCAAAAACCACAAGTCTGCGTTATGTACTGCGATGTCCACGCAGATGCCGTTTCTGTCCAATAAAATCATGGTGTCCGATGTCAGCTCCAGCAGCTTTTCGGCATTCTCTGCGTTTTTCAGGATGTTTTTCATAGTTCTCTTGTTTTATGCCCTCCGTGCTTTTTCCCATGCGCCGCCGGTCTGCCCCCGCCGTTTGCGCAGGTAATTGAAACCGCGGACAACATTAATGTTCATGAAAAGAAAATAATAAGGAACAAAGAGTATTTTATTCTTGATATGTTTCGCTGACAGGTAATGCCCCCAACTCGCCATGAAGTAGAACAGTGCTTGCAGCAGCCAAATGACGGCATAGAGCAGAGGGGTGTTTGACGTAAAAATGAGAATCGTATTGAGGGGGAACAGCAGGAACAACAGTACGGGCGTAAGCGACCATCTCAGTACGCGGTGGGATATGTATTGAAAACAAAACACACCGTAGCGCAGCGGATTGAGCAATGCACGCAGACGCCAGACGGACTGCAAGCCACCGGCAGCGATACGCACTTTACGTTTTTCTTCTTCGTGCATGTCTGCCGAACCGTTTTCTACGGCATAGGCATCGGCGCAATAAGCGATGGTATATCCGCGCATCACAATGTGCAGGGAGAGGATGAAGTCGTCCAGCAGTGTGTCGGCAGGCATCTCCTCGTACAGCTCGCGACGGATGGCAAACAACTCTCCGGCTGCCCCTACGGCAGAGTAGAGGCGGGAGTCCAGTTGCTTGAGGGCGGACTCGTATTTCCAGTAAAGGCCTTCGCCGCCGGATGCAGCGTTGGCTTTGTCCTGTAAGGCGATGCGCTTCTCTCCGGCCACACAGCCCACTTTGGGATTGGCGAATGCGCGTACAATCTCGCGCAATGCTTCACGGTTGAGGTGTGTATTGGCATCGGTGAATACCACAAGCGGGGTGGTGACGAACCGGATGCCGCGGTTCAGTGCGGCGGTCTTTCCCTCTCTTTGGGGTTGATAAAGCACGGTGACTTGCGGCCAGTGCGAGAGACGCTCGTTGGTGCGGTCGTTGCTGCCGTCCGTTATCCAGAGTATATGCAGCTTGTCTGCCGGATAGTCCAGGGAAAGGCTGTTGCGCATCTTATCGTCTACGACATCTTCTTCATTATAGGCAGTAATGAATAGCGTCAGTTCGGGAAGCATGCAGTCTGCCGGCAGGGGCGGGGGAGGTGTTTGACGAAAACATTCCTTTAGTCTGACCAGGACATAAAGGAGCATTCCATAGCCTATATATGTATAGAATATAACGAGTAAACTTATCCAAAAGACAGTTTCGCAAATTTTCATCCGTATCAGATTCTTATATTTCTATTTCGGGAGCAGGGGGATTAATGCCCAAAAATATGGATAATCTTTTGGCGGTGCAAGAAAAAGGAAGAATTTATTAGTGATTGGCAGGTAAATGGTAGATGATTGCTGACGGGCAGACTGTCTTATTATGCCGTATGGCGCTAACGGCTGCCCGTCAGTTATTTAAAATGCTTCCGTCATATTGAAATAGAACAGCGTCTGGTCGTTTACGGTATTTTTGCCTAAGTCCAGACGCACGTTCATACGGGGTTGGACTTCGATGCGCAGACCTACGCCGTAGTTGGGCAGTACGCCTTCAATCTTGCCCATGGTGGGGCCCATGAAACCGCATCCGGTCCAGGCCACGAAACCGATGTGATGCAGCAGGCGTTTTATCCAGTTGCTGCGATCGGTGTTTATCATCTGGCGGTATTCGGCCATGACAACGTGTGAGGATTTGTCGCGATACTGCCCCATGTAGTAGCCGCGCAGGTCGAAAGGCGTTCCGGTCAGGGAGTATTGGGTGAGGGGGACGTTGCCGAATACGTTCTTGCTTTGCGCAGTCCAGGCGAATACCTTGCGGTGGCCTACGGACTTGTACTGGCGGTAGTCCAGTTCCAGACGGTAGAAATTGTTGTCACTGCCGAAAGCCTTGCTGTACATCATGCCCCGGAAATCCAGGTATATACCCTTGTAGGCGTTGGCGGGAATGTCGCGGCTGTCGTAAGTGAGGAGGAAGCCGAGACCGGCGTTGAAGTTCTTGTAGCCGTTGGCCGTACCGCCGGCTGCCACGTAGTCGGGCTCTTCGATGAGATGTTTGGCAGGGTCGGTTATCTTGTCGTAGTTGATGTCTACCTGCGGGCCGGCAAAGACGTTGCTTTCTCCCAGGCGGAACAGGAACCACGGGTTGATTTGTATGCCGCTGTAACGGTATTTGCTGGTACTGTCGCTTCGGACGTAATCTTTGTTCGTGCCGTAACCGATGCCGTAGAAGTTGTCTTCCGTATTCTTGTAGACAAACTTTCCGAAGATGCGGAAGCGGTCGCCTTTAAAGAAAAGCTGCGGCTTTACCATCAGGTTGACGCCGCCTTTGAACATATAGGCTATGGACATGGGCAGCACCGAACGCAACTGTGTGGTGTCGCTTGGATTCATACGGAAAGTCATCAGCGCGCTTCCGCCTATCAGTGCGCCGAAATCGGGCGTATAGCTGGGGCCGCCCAATATGTTATAGTGGAAATTTCTGCGGGCTACCCTTTGTTTGCGCAATTCCTTTTTGGTCAGTGCGGGAGTGGTGTCGTTGGTAGCTGTAACGGTCTGCTCTTGTGCTGAAACAGTCGTCAGTATCAGTATCAGAGTAAATATACTCAGTATGTATTTTCTCATATCGTACGAATATGGCTGCAAAGAAAACTATTTTATTTGAATTGGTTTTGAATAGAATAGATAATAAATCTAAAGAGGGCACTAAAATTATCAAAAAAGACATTACATTTGCTTTGTCAAGGCTTTTAGATGGGGAATGCAAAGTTCTTAGACATAAGAGAATACTCTGTATGCTTTGTCTGCTTTGTGGTGAAAGTATCTGTTTATCATCTTGTTTAATATCGAACATACATAACAAATAATGAAATGAACAAACGTATTTTATCTGTAATTGTTTTCGGCGCCGCACTGCTTTCGGCGCAGGCGCAGGACGGCAAGGGCGGGATAAGCCCTGCCATGCTCGGCCAGATTCAACAGAGTTATCAAGGTACGCCTTCCGACAAGGCGTTGCGCAATGCCATCGGCAACAACGACATCCGCAAGCTGGCGCTCAACCAGGAGAATATGCAGGATATGGATACCCATTTTTCTATCAGGGTGGATTCCAAAGGCATCACCGACCAGAAGTCTTCCGGCCGTTGCTGGCTGTTTACCGGGCTGAACGTAATGCGTGCCAAGGCCCTTGCACGTTATGGCTTCCCGGCTTTCGAGTTCTCGGAGATATATCCCTTCTTCTGGGACCAGTTGGAGAAATCCAACCTCTTCCTGCAAGGCATT
>OHBG01000614.1_pt1 | contig 16100 bp, 8 predicted proteins | sample 1577351 | NCBI WGS metagenome assembly OHBG01 (sample SAMEA3879596, study PRJEB24766) | human gut metagenome | biome: human-associated habitat; feature: feces | place: USA | collected 1985/1987 | reverse complement strand
TTTGAGGTGGCCGGAGAAGACCGTGTGTTCCACAAGGCTGAGGCATGGACGGAGCGCAACCGTGTCTATGTCAAGAGCGATGAAGTGCGGCATCCCGTGGCCGTGCGCTATGCGTTCAAGAACTGGGTGGTGGGAGACCTCTTTCACGACGGACTGCCCGTGAGTTCTTTCCGCAGCGACGATTGGGAGGAACAATAAACAGCAGATGAAATCTAAGTAAACGATAACAGCATGATACAGAAGCTAATACTCTTTCTTTTTTCACTTTTGTCATTGCCGGCCATTGCCGGCGAGACTTCTGTGGCCGGTCTTTTCCCCACCCCTGATCAAGGCCGGCAGGTGTGGAATTTCAATCCCGGATGGCGGTTCCATTTGGGCGATGTGCCCGGTGCTGAGGCCGTCGGTTTCGACGATTCGGCCTGGGAGGTGGTGAGCACTCCCCACAGCGTGAAGCTCGAACCGGCCGAGGCCAGCGGCGGGCGCAACTATCAGGGCATTGCCTGGTATCGTAAACGCTTCAAGGCACCGGCCGACCGTTGCGAACTTTACTTTGAGGCCGTCATGGGCAAACAGAAAGTCTATGTCAATGGTCGTTTGGCCGGAGAACACTTCGGAGGCTACCTGCCTATCGTCGTAGACTTGGGAAAACTGGGCGTGAAGCACGGCGAGGATGGCCGACAACTCCGACGACAAGACCTACCCGCCAGGCAAACCGCAGTATGCACTTGACTTCTGTTATCATGGCGGAATTTACCGCGATGTGTGGCTGATAGCCAAAAACGACGTGTTCATCACCGACCCGTCGGTGGAAAACCGGCGCGATGCGGGCATCTTCGTACACTATGGCGAGATTTCGGAGCAGCGTGCCGAGGTGTTTGTAGAAGTGAATGTGCGCAACGGTTCGGCCCGTCCGCGCCGTCTCATGGTGGAGAATGCACTCGTAGATGCTGCCGGGAAAACCGTAGACCGTGCTTCCCAAGCGTTGATCTTGTCGCCGGGAACGCAGAGTGTGTCGCAACGGATGGTGGTAAAACGGCCCCGTCTGTGGTCGCCCGAGACGCCTTATTTGTACAAGGTGGTGACGAGCGTGAAAGAGGGGCGGCTCACACTCGACGGTGGCACTACCCGCATCGGCATCCGGTCGATTGAGTTTAGAGGCTGCGAAGGCTTTTGGCTCAATGGCAAACGCTACCGGCAGCTGATCGGGGCCAACCGCCACCAAGACTTTGCCTACGTGGGCAATGCCGTGCCCAACAGTCAGCAGTGGCGCGATGTGCTCAGGCTGAAGCGTTGCGGCTTCAACATCATCCGCACGGCCCACTATCCTCAGGATCCGTCGTTTATGGATGCTTGCGACGAACTGGGTCTTTTCGTCATTGTGGCCACGCCCGGTTGGCAGTTTTGGAACAAAACCGACAGTGGGTTTGAAGCGCGTGTGTTGCAAAACACGCGTGAGATCATTCGCCGCGACCGCAATCATCCCTCGGTGCTGATGTGGGAGCCGATTCTCAACGAGACCCGTTTCCCGCTCGATTTTTCGCTGAAATCGTTGCAGATTACCAAGGAAGAATATCCCTATCCCCACCGTCCGGCTGCCGCTGCCGACCTGCACTCGGCCGGTGTGCGCGACAACTACGATGTGGTCTACGGGTGGCCGGGCGACGACGAGAAAGCCGACAGGCCCCGCCAGTGCATCTTCACCCGCGAGTTTGGCGAATATGTGGACGATTGGTATGCCCACAACAATCTCAACAGAGCCAGCCGCAGCTGGGGCGAGCGTCCGCAGTTGGTACAGGCCCTCTCGCTGGCAAGAACCACCGAGGAGATGTATCGCACCACCGGACAGTTTATCGGTGGAGCACAATGGCATCCGTTCGACCATCAGCGTGGCTACCATCCCGACCCCTATTGGGGTGGCGACTTCGACGCTTTCCGCCAGCCGAAATACGCCTACCGCCTGTTTGCCGCCCAGTGTCCGGTGAAATCCGGTGACAGGTTGGCGGATGGGAAAGCAGTTCCGGCATCTTCCCTCCCTGCCGATGGTGAGGGGAAGGTCTTCATCGCCCATGAAATGACTCAGTTCTCAGACAGTGATGTCGTGGTGTTCTCCAACTGCGACTCCGTGCGGTTGAGCGTCTACGACGGCGAGCGGAGCCTCACGCTGCCCGTGAGACACCACGATGGTTTCAATGCCCCCGTCATATTCAAGGGCGTATGGGATTTCTGGGAAGCCCGCAAGCACAGTTATGTGCAGAAGAACTGGCAAAAGGTGAATATGGTGGCCGAGGGAATCATCGGCGGAAAGGTGGTGTGTACCGACCGTCGTATGCCTTCCCGTCGAAGCACGAAGTTGCGCCTGTATGCCGACGAGATGGGCAAACGGTTGGTGGCCGACGGAAGCGATTTCATCGTCGTTGTGGCCGAAGTGACCGATGACAGCGGCAATGTGCGCCGGTTGGCCAAAGAAAACATTGTGTTCACCGTGTCAGGTGAAGGAACTATCATCGGCGATGCCTCCATCAATGCTAATCCCCGTGTGGTGGAGTGGGGCTCTGCTCCCATCCTTGTGCGCTCCACACGCAAGGCCGGCAAGATCAAGATACATGCCGAGGTGCAATTTCCCGGTACGCATGCCCCTGCACCGGCCGATTTGGAAATAGAGTCTGTGCCCTACACAGGTCGCTTCTGCTTCATTCCGCAGACTTCCGCCGTGATACGTCCGGCCCATTCCGCGGATACCACCGGCCCTCAGCAATCTCTCACCGACGATGAGAAATCCCGCCTCTTGCGGGAAGTGGAGCAGCAACAAGCCGACTTCGGCATCACGAAATAAAATGTGCGCCGTTGTCGGCATGTGTTCGGTAAGCCTCGCGAAAGGTTGTAGCTGAAAAGATTTGGGGAACACGAAAGGTGTTCCCCAAATCCGATTGTCATTTCTAGTTTATCCATCATGGGACTTTTAAGAGTTGCCCATGAATAAAAAAGAATAATCTTTAGGTTTCAGTCGTTCCAAAATGAGTGTCTTTGGAATCCCGTCTCCACGTTGTTATCTTCCTCTTTATCAAAGAAGTCGAATCTCTTGCTCTCTATCGGCAGGTTCGGGTCATAGTCGCCATCTACGCCCGGACTGGCCGTTATCATCAGTTTTTCAACTGCCATCCACACCTTTTCTGTCTCGGGAGTTACATATAGTTTCTTTTCCATTGTCTTCATGTTTTTATCTGATTACTACTTTCTTGCCTTGACGGATGTAGACACCATGTTGGGGGTTGTTGATGCGTTGTCCATTGAGGTTATAGTAGACACCGGCGGCTTTGTCGGCCTTGTCGGTTGCTATGCTCTCAATGCTCGTGATGGTGCTGTCTTCAAAGTCGAATACCACCTTAGCACCGGCCGGCAGTGAGCCTGCCTTTACGTAGGCCCTGTGTATGGGGAACTTGGGGCTGGGGATGGAGGAAATAACTTTATGGAATATTCCGCCCTGCATCACATAGACGGGAACGGTAGCCGAAGCCGTCACACCGGTAGGATTCACGGTGACACCGGTCATGATGTTGTCCGTCACGTTATAAGTCTGGTTGTCCTGCTCGCCGATGGTGTAGTAGAAGTCTGCATCGGTAGCATCCTTGTCAAGCACCTTCAGCAACACGCCCGTGCCTGCTGGTACGTAGGCATACGATGCGTTGTTGCCTCCATGCTTGTCTACGCTCTCCATCCTTATGTGACGGGTGGTTACACCGTAGTCGCCCGGCGAGTCTATGATTTTGGAACCGGCCACGAAAGCAGCCACGTCCGTGTTGCCTTTGGTCGAGCGGTAGTCGGAGAAGTCGGTGTCAAACTCGCGGGCAAAAGTGGTGTACTTGTGGCTGATCTTCAAGTCCTTGATTTGATACTCAAGCTGCGAAGTGAAGTCGAAGGGGCTCTTCTCTTCTGTGTTGGTTGTTGTGTTGTAGACTGTCTTGGCCCAGGCAGTTTTGTAGGTAGGGAGAGCCGTTTTCTTAACGTAGATCGTTGTTGTTGTAGCAAACTCGTTGTAATTATTGCCCGTATCATCGAGATCAAAGCGAGTGGTGCTCAACATTTCCTTCGTGGGGTTGCTTTCGATAAAGAAGACACTCTGGATAGTACTCTTTTCGTGATCTTTATCGGTCATAAAAGCTTTAGCCCCAACATACTTAACATCTTTCGTTACTACAACTTCTTTCACCTTGTTGCTGGCATCATTGAAGGCATAGTCACCAATCAGACTCACTACGTAATCCTTGCCGCTATGAGTCACTTTTTCAGGAAAAACAAAAGTCTCATCTTCACGCGTTGTCTTGAGCATATCTACAGACTTATCAGATACGGCGATATACTCCTCAGTACGATCCATAAAAGAAGGACTGATGGACTTAAACTTTTTGTAGAAATCATCATTCTTGTAGTCCGAGATTTTCTCCTTACGCACATGGATATCAATCTTTTCCATCAGATTAAGAGCTTCTACGCCATCGTCAAAAGATCTTTTACTCTGCATTTGGTTGATCTTGGCTGGATCAATTTTATTATCGCAGAGGAAAGTGATTGTATTAAGATTTGAGCAAAGACCGAAAGAACGCTCACCGATTGACTCTACCAAGTTAGGAATAACCACATTTTTCAACTCTTTACACTCATAGAAAGCATAGTCGCCAATCTTCTTAATAGAAGGAGGCAGTAGCGTAAAGCGGTCATTGGCTTTACCTGGAGGGAATATTTTCAATGTTTCTTTATCCTTAGACAAGAGGTACCCATCAACGCTAGAGTAGACAGTGTGCTTTCTGCTTACGTTGAGCTGTGTAAGCTTAGAGCAAGCCTTGAAAGCCTCGGGGCTAATTTTTACAGTCTTTTCTGAGATGTTTACAACAGTTAGAGCCGTACACTTGTTAAAAGCTTCACGTTGGATTTCCTCCACATTACTAGGAACGGTGAAATTTGTCAAACCGCAGTCTGCAAAAGCTCCCTGACCAATAACTTTAATCTCGGCATCAGAAGGAAATTCCGCCGTTTTCATACCCATACAACCTCTGAAAGCATTGGTTTTAATAGTCTTTACTGTCTTGGGGAATTTAAAAGACTCAAGCTTTGGCAAGTAGGCAAAAGCATCTGACTCAATTTCTTCAAGCTGACAAGTTCCTATGAAGTTGAAATGTTTCAATTTTTTGTTAGAAGAAAATGAATTAGAACGGAGAATTTTCAGTTGGGAACCATTCGGAACATTGATTGTCTCTAGATTGCCACAATCGGCAAAAGGTGCATCAAGCGATGTCACCTGTGAAGGCAATGTCACCTCTTTCAATTTCGAACATGCTTTAAAAACAGCTTTACCAAGATGCTTAACATTTGAAGGTTCCGTAAATGTCACATTTTCAAGTTTTGGCAGCTGACGAAACGCCTCATCTTTGATAGAGTTCAATCCTGTAGGAAAGATCATTGTCTTAAGATGCTGTACAGACCAAAAAGCCAGAGCCTCAACCACTTTTGTTTCTGGAAGAATATTGTAGGTGTCTCCAAGTTTACCAGCTGGATAGAGGTAGAGAACTTCCTTGGTAGACTTAGAATAAACCACACCGTTCACGGCCTCAAAGTCTGTATTTTCAGCAGGAACTATATACTCATCGACTTTTGTGCAAGCACCAATACAACCAGGCTCCATACCCGTCTTTGTAGTAGGATCATATTTCTTTAGATCCTTAGGAAGTGTGATTTTATCGAGTTTATATGCTGAAAAAAGCGAAGATTTGGCCATACTCGTAACCTGATTCAGATCTATTTTTTCCATATCCATGGGATAAGCAATAGAGAAAGTTGCAAGGGAGGTTATACCATCCGGCACTTTATAATCAACTACTTTCTTAGCACGAGGATAGAACATGAGCACATTATCCTTGCAGAGTACTCCATCTTTAGTTGTAAAAGTAGTATTTCCTCCAGCAGCTATTTCGAATTCCTCAAGCATGTCGATTGGAGCAATAGAAGGATAACCGACTGAAATATCTTTCAAGTTGGGCGGAAGAACTATTTTTTTCAACCCATCAATCAGGGTAAAACACGATTTTGTAATCTTTTCCACATTGGGATTAACAGTATAGCTCCCATCATCAAGAAGTATGGATGAAGGAACAGAACGCAACGTCTTTCCATCCTTTGAATAAAGAGCACCATCGCTGTCTGTTGTAAAATAAGGATTATCAGGATCCACTGTGTACTTAGGTACCTTCTTCAACTGAGTGTTTGCATTTTCTTCGATGTTTTTTACACTCTTTGAAATATAGATAGATTCCAGATTAGCATCTGAAAAAATACCCACATCCAAGTCAGTAACAGTTTCAGGTAACTTAACCGAAGTAATGTTCGTACAAGGATACCCGGTAACAAAAGATACGCGAGTAACAGTAAAAGTTGTACCTTTACCATCTTGAACTATTCCAGGAATCTCTAACATGCCAACAACATTGTCAGCGTTCAAAAAAGCGAGTTTACGCAGTTCAACCGAAAGCACTTTATAGTTCATGTGATTGATCTCAACAAGCTGCCCATTAGTATAGGCATAGAGTCCTTTTGGTATTGCAATAAACAGCAATGCCAATAATAAAAGTTTAATTTTTGCCATTTAATAATATTATTACGATTAATAATTCTAAACCACTTTTGTAAATACTATTATTTATCCCTAAGCAACTTTAAATCCGATTAGTCGTTTTTAACAACTCTCATTCATTTAGATAATGACTTTTGTTTGCAAAGATAGACATTATATAGAAAATACAAATATTTATTAGAAAAATACATATTTAAGTGTGCAACATAAGTTCCACTAAGAAGTGCAAAAAGTCACTCCGCTGCTATTTTATATTTTATATCAAACCATAACTTTTGTTTTTTATGTTAATTTATATCGTAACCACTCTCTATATACAATTTAGATAGATGGCTCTTAAGATACAACGCCCATGAGTGTCTTCCCATGATGCTCTGCCCATATTTTCTTCGCTTTCATTCATGGCATAATGGTCTCTGGAAATGCAGACCTCTTGGGCAGAGGTGGGATCATTTATGAAATATACGGCCACAAAGTTAAACTTTTTATTTGATATAAGCAAACATTTATCAAGAAATCTTACATACTGCGTAACTATTCAGCAGTATAAGATTAAAAAATAAGAGTAAAGAACGTTTATATATCAGTGATATTGTAAATCGATGTAGTTGTATTAAGGCTACATTTTCAAAGAATCTAATTGGGTCTAACCAAGAACTGGCTATTATTGTAGAGTATAAACCGTATACAAATAGTGGATATTTTAATAAAAGTATCATGATATTATTTAATGGTGGGAAATACTATTACATTTATTCATTAAAGGGTTTTGAATATGGGGAGAAACTTAAATAGAATTTGGGCGGACCTCCCCTTCTTTATTGCAGTGATGTCTCATTTGTATTTGTCGATTTATTTCCTCTTCTTATCATGCGAAATGCGTCAGAAAAGCCAGTTGCAGACTTGTGAGACTTGGCACAGACAGGCACCGATGTAGCTGCATGAAATTGCCGGTCGACCGGTATGGAATTGCGAAAGAGGCTTTGCGCAATGCGTGCAAAGCCTCTGAACGGATGGTGCGGCAGCCATGCGCGGATGGTGCAAGGGCATCGAACGAGAACGATTCCTAAGCGGCAAGGCTACTGCTGTGACTTGCTCGAACGATGATTTTACGAATATCGGGGGTTCAGTAAGGCATATCATGCTTATTGCCCGACTCGAACACGATGGGCTCAACGGCAAGCCAAGTCGGAGAGTAGACGAGTTGCTTGCAGGAGTTGTCAATGTGCAAGCACAGATAATGTTGACACTTGACTTGTCTGCTCGTCCACTTGTTTACTTGTAAACTACAAGACGCAGTGTGTGCGAACGCTTTTTGTCGATGGCATATTTCTTCAACACGCCGGGGCCGCAGCTGCCATTGCCCAATCCCAAGACTGCGCAGTCGATGCTGAGAATGGTGTAATCGGTCTCCGGAAGTTTAAAGTCGTGGTCGGCATGATAGAGGTCCTGGGCTGAATAGTGGAGGGCGGAGAAACTGAAAGGGGTATCGACAGCCTCCACACGGAGTGTTTTTCCGTTCTTGGTTTGGAGGATGACGAGCGAGCAGTCTTCATGGTTGCCATTGTCCTGTGGGCGGGGATAGTGGGTGAACTGGTCGGTGACGGTGCTCTTCCAATAGCCTATCAGGGCAGACTGCTTGCGGTCGGGATAGTTCTCCCACGGCCCGCGGCCATACCACGAGAGACATTCATATTCTTTAGGCAGCTGCAAGGCCAGCCCCAAGCGTGGAAGTTCGGGTAGCTCGCCTTGGCAGTCATAACGCTGTGTGAGTTCCACCCCACCATGTGAAAGGACTTTCGTGTGTGTCGTGACCATGATAGAGCCGTGGGCGTAGCGGTATTCCGTCACACTGTCGGAGACGTTCACGACCTTGGGAGAGTCCAGACGATGAGTCCGCCAATCCTTGGCAAGCCAGTTGCCGAACCCCGTATCATTGTCTGTCGGGGCACGGAAAAACTGCGGACGGGCACTCTTCATGATTTCGGCAGCCATACCGACTTTCTGTTTCGGACGTTTGCCAATGGCCGTCGCAGCTGTCAACCGGTCACTTAGTGCCACTTGTTGGGTGACGATATGCTTCCCGTCGGTATGAAGAAACTCCAAATTGAGCCGCACATCCTTGTCTTTTGAGAAAGCGAAGTCACCGATACGCATCAACATGCTGCTGTCCCCCGGTTCTACAGCCGGCATGGTCAGACTGCCTTGCTTGCGCAATCGCCCGTTTTCCATGAGCCGATAGCGGCATCGGTAGGCATCGAGCGTGAGGTGACTACCCCGATTGATGATATAGACAGTATCGCCATGGCAGGCTGTCTGCACGGGCGAGTAGACATATTTCACTTCTTGGTATTTCCCCGAGGTGGTACGGTCGGCAAAGACAACACCATTGAGACAGAAAGCTTTGGAGTTGGGCTTGTCCCCGAAGTCGCCACCGTAGAGCCTCCCCCGGCCCCTCCGAAGGAGGGCCTCGCGGGACAAGGCCTTGTTGGACTGTCTGCGCTTGGGGGACTTTAAGTTTCCGGAGATTTTTCTCTTCAGATATTTGATCGTTCTCTGTCTCTTTTAATGCCGTGAGATATTTAAGTTTTTTCGGCTCCTTTGTCTCTTTTAATGCCGTGAGATATTTAAGCTTTTGCGGCTCCTTTGTCCCTTTTAATACCGCGAGCTTTTCAAGCCTTTGATTCTCCTTTATCCCTTCCAATACCGCGAGGCCCTCCCCTCCTTCGGAGGGGCCGGGGGAGGCATCCACCCAATCCCAAATAAATCCCCCAAGCATCCTCTTGTTACTGTATATCTCATCCCAATACTCCTTAAAATTCCCCAAAGCATTGCCCATGCAGTGTGCATATTCGCTGGTAAGTACAGGCCGGTTGTCGTTCGTCCGTTCGGCAATGTCGAGCAGATGTTCCCACCGGGCGTTCTCTGCCCGCTCCTTCTCGGAGCCTTCCGCCATGCCCGGATTGAGATATTCCTGTCGCACACGGGGGTAAAACCTACTCAAGACATCCACACACGCAGGGTCGGTGTAGGGATAAGTAGCCTCCGTCCATTGCCGGGAGGAGACATCCGCTGTTCCGTCTTCCGCCTTTGCTCTCTCGTAAGGCGTCTGTGCCCCCTCGTAATGCACGAAGCGTGTCGGGTCAAAAGTATGGAGCCAACCGGCCATTGCAGCGTGGTTCATGCCGTATCCGCTCTCGTTGCCAAGGCTCCAGAACACCACTGACGGATGATTCTTGTCGCGTTCGGCCATGCGAATGGCGCGATCCATGAAAGCCGCTGTCCAGTCGGGCGAGGAAGCGAGCGTCCCTCTCAGACCATGCGTTTCGCAGTCGGCCTCGTCCATAACATAGATGCCAATACTGTCGCAAAGCTCATACCAGCGCGGCACATTGGGATAATGGCTTGTTCGCACAGCGTTGATATTAGCCTCTTTCATCAGCCGAAGGTCACGTTGCATCATCTTCTCCGTCATCACACGACCCAGTTGCGGGTCGAACTCATGTCGGTTGACCCCACGGAAACGCACTTGCCGGCCGTTGACGAGCAGTCTGCCGTCGCGTATCTCCAGCGTGCGGAAACCTATTTTCTGCTGCACCTGTTCCACTGCGTGGCCTGTGGAATCCTGCAACCGGAGCGTGAGTGTATATAAATAAGGTGTCTCAGCCGTCCAAAGGTGAGGTCGTTCCACCTCTGTTTGCATACGGGCAAACTTCATTGGACCACGCTGTGGAAACCACTCATTCATATTGGCAGCCTTGTGGGAGAGGTCGAGAATAGTCTCGGCATCGGCCGACATGGTGACAATAGTCTTTCCGTCGGTATCCGTCAGCGTCCCCTTCACCTGATAACCACGCCCCTGCTCTTTACCAAAGACACGCAACTGCGGATTGACTTGCAGCAGCCAACGGGACAAATCGGCGGCTTCCTGATCTCCGGTTGCTTGCTGCGGGACGGTACGCACGGTAAAGTCGCGCAGTTGGATGTCGGAGGTGCGATAGAGCATGACCTCCCGATGTATGCCGCCGAGGCGCCAGAAGTCCTGATCCTCAAGGTAGCTGCCATCACAATACTTGTACACTTCCACAGCGATGTCATTGCGGCCGGACTTGAGATAGCGCGTCACGTTAAACTCGCTCGGTTCCATCGACCCTTGACTATACCCCACCTTTTGGCCATTAAGCCACACATAGAATGCACTCTGCACACCCTCGAATCGCAAAAACACTTGTCCGCCGGCCTCGTCTCTGCCCGTGGCAGGCATCCAGCCTTCGGGCAACTCGAACGTGCGGCGATACTGTCCTGTGGGATTGCGCTCCTCGAATGTAGTCCAGTCTGCCGGCGGTTCGGTCATCACGTAAGGCGGATTGATGCGAAACGGGTAGCCTGCGGAGATGTAAATCGGTGTGCCGTAGCCGTTAAACTCCCAGGTGGCAGGCACTTGCAGTTCTTTCCATGTGGAGCAATCGTAGTCGGGCCGATAGAAATCCACAATGCGTTCGGCAGGGGTCTTCGTCCACCGGAATTTCCAAATGCCGTCAAGTGATAGCTGACTATCACCCGGCTGTTGCTTGAATGGAATGAAATAAGCCCTTGCCGGCTCTCTGTTTATCTCCAAGATGTGGTGGTTTTCCCACTCTGCACACACTCCTTGAAAGACGGAAAATGTGCAAATGGAGACCGTTAGAAATAAGAACTTCTTCATCATTGTACTTCTAAATAGTCAAAATCGATATTTTCAGCACCCTTTATCCTCACCCGATAGCTGCCCGCATTGATTTGTGTTCCCGTTGTGGTGCCGATAGTTTTGAACTTATCTGGAGTCGTGGGGAAAGTCATTTCCCTGTCTACGAGCACACCGCCTTGGACATTGGTGACAGTCAGATGACTTTTAATGGCTCTGCCAGTGACATTCTTGTAGCGGAAACGGATCATATATTCCCGGGCCACCCCGGGAGTGACAGTCCACTCGTGGTAAGCAGTCCGGGCCTTTCCTGTCTTCTTTTTGGCCTCCGATACCTCCTGATAGCGCACCGCCGGAAAAGCCTCGACATCCCTGGGCAACAACTCTTTGGGATAGCGGGCAATGGTGTCCCGGTCAAGATCTGCCCAAAAAGTTTTGCTTCGCGAGGTTGTTTTCAGTCTGACGGGCATGGCCTCCGGAGCATCTGAGGCGATGGCAATGGCTGAGATGACGGCCTGTCCCGCTTTCACCTCAGGAAAACCGATGGTGATCTGTCCGTTCTCCGCACGGGCATAGACCACCCTCTTCAAGGCTCCGGCAAAGCCCGCCTCGGCCCAAAGGTCGAGATCGTCTATGACCACGCTGTCGTTCACAGCCACATCGAAGATGCGTTCGCCCTCGCAGTCGATAGCTGCCCCGTAGCGAGCTCCCAACCACGGTTCGGCAAAATAGAGTTCGATGCGGTAGAGACGGTTGTCGGGCACACTGAAATGCCATTTCAGTGCGTGCCTTCCCCAACGGAAATATTGAAACAGTGGAGCATCTACCGTACCGTGGATGCTATCAATGATATGTCCTTGACTGGCCATGAAGGGAGGCAACCCCATCTTCTCCGACCACGATTCGGAGTAGAGTGTGTCGTCTTGCAGCCATTCATGGCCGTAGGAGTCGGTGTAGGCGTCTCCGCCACAGTTGAGTCTGTAAAGGTAGGTGTAACCGTCAGCCGGTTTGAGCAAGTCTCGGTTGCGGTCGGCGGCGGTGGGTGTAAGCGTGTCGGCAGGTGTACCCACATAGTGGTTCCGGTACCAATAGAAGGCTTCCGTGGGCTGTTCCCATGGCGTGAGCAGACCTTTATAGTTGAACGGTCCCACTTTGTCAATGCGTCGCAAAGCCTCATCGGGTTGCACCCGACCGGGATTTTCGTGCGAAACGAAGAGCCATTGGAAGTGTCCGCACACGCTGTCACGGGCACTCTCGGCCAACAATGCCTTCTTGCTCAGCAGACCGGTGAATGATTCTTCCGAATAGCGATCGGCCCCGTGGAGTCCGAGCGTGCGCCATGCCCCGTATTCACCGTTGAGGAGTTGGTCCGAATGCTTGAGTTCCCGGGCATAGTTGTCAGCACTTCCACCGTAGGTTCCGCTCCAGTTTTGCACCACATTCCAGTCTGTTCCCTCACCGCCATTGCAAGTGGTGACGGCCCGCTGGTCAATGGCCGTAGGGTCGAGCTCGCGGATGATAGCCCTACACTCCTCCGCAAAGTCTTTCGGCAGCACGCTCTCATTCTGCAATCCCCAAAGTATGATGCTCGGAGAGTTGCGCCGTTCCTTGACCCATTGGCGCAGTTTCTCCTTGAAGTTGGTGCGAAATTCGGGCGTGTCGTACCAGATGTGGGCGGAAAACTGGCTCCAGAAAAGCATCCTCACGGAAAGCATTGAAACCGGCTTGGCGTATCTGCTTGACGCGCGAGGCTATCTGCTCGTGAGAGAAAGCGTGACTGCCTCCGAAAAGATGTTCATACTCGCAAGTGCCGTTGATGAAGACCGGTTTTCCATTGAGCAGAAACCGATGTGTGTCGGCTGCCGGACCTTGACCGACTGACGTATTGGCACTCTTGACGGCATGCACGGGCCAACTGATGCTGCGGATACCGAACTCGGTATCTGATTCATCGGTTGTCTTTCCGTCCTCGCGTTTAATCATCGTAGCCAGATGATAGAGGTAAGGGGCGTCAAGACTCCAGCGATGGGGACTGTCAATGGCCGTCTGCTGACGAATGGTTTTCGTCTCTCCCGGCTGCAAAGTTGTTTTTTCCGAGAGCCTAAAGTAGGTTTTTCCACTTGCCCGGTTGAGTTTGTTGACGAGCTCTATTTCCACCGTCGCACGGCTGTAATTCCTCACCTCAGTGTCGATAAAGATGCTGTCGCAGGCGGCATTGTTCCAGATGTGCACACCGAAAGGCTCGATGCGCACCTCGTCGGTCTCTTCGAGTGTCACCGGACGGAAGATGCCAAACGGCTGACTGCCCTCGGAGAATCCCCATTCGGCCGAACAACCGCCACACACCCACGGCATATCGGTGATCATTTCGGGATGGGCGACCTCCACGCGCAGGCTGTTAGCCCCATCGTTCAGCCAAGATGTGACATTCAATGTGTAGACGGTGCGGCCCACGGGGACGGGCTTGTCAGAGAATGCATGGCCGTTGAGCATCACCCGAGCGTAGGATCCGATGCCCTCGAAGTGCAGGAAATACTGCCGACCGGGCCGTTTTCTTGCTTGGAAGGTCTTGGTATAGACCGCCGAACCGTGCAGATTTCCGTGCTTCAACTGCCGATAGCCGTAATAGTCGTCCCAGTTGTGAGGCAGGTTTACGGTGCGGGTGGCGGGTGGCATGGCCAGAGAATCTTGGTTGGTGGTAAGTAGCGAAGTTGTCCAACCCCTGTTGAGGTCGGTCACGACACGCTTCCCGCCCTTTTCGGGGGTGGGAAACGCCACAGCCGACCGCCCCATCGGCACGCTTGTGGCCACGGCTATGCCCCGCTGCCCGGCCTTGTTCACCGCACAGTAGAAGTGATAGACCACGCCTTGGTGCTTCACCACGCAACTTTTGTGGGCAAACATGTCATCGTAGGGTTTGGTGGGATAGATGAGGTCAGGGCCCGTCCAGTCTTGCCAGTGCACAAGGTCGGTACTCACGGCAAAGGTGTTGAAGGCATTGTACCGGCGTTGTGGATGATAGGCTGAGAAGTAGAACATCACGTAGAGCGGGCCGGAAAGTCGTTGGCCCCGGCCGTCGACCGCGTGGGGAAGGGTCATCTTCACGATTTGTGCGTCTCCCGTGATGATGCCCGGTGCCTCATGTGCATAGACGGGATTGCCCGCATAGCGTTCCCAATGCTTCATGTCGTCGGACAGTGCTATGCCGATGCGTTCGGCCTTGAGATTGTTCTTCGGATTCACACCGCCTGCATTGTAAAACATCATGAAGCGTTTGCCGAGTGTCTTGGCTTTGTCCTCATAGACCGTGCTCTTGTATTTCACAAGCTTCTCCCACCATTGCGCCCCCTTGTCGTGGATGCTCAGGAGTGGCCGGTCGGCCATCGACCGCCATTCGTGGGCGTATGAAGGGTCGCCTTTCGTCCACGCCAGACCGACGTTAAGCGGTTCACGCACGGCTTCATAGCCCGTTCCGGCCCCGCCGATATAGGCCATCCAGTGCTTTCCCTTATAGGTGTTCATCGCGTATGAACCGCCCCATGTCCAGTCGATGAGTGCCGGGAAGCCGCCCCGCTGGTTCATGTCCCACCCTTTGTCCCGGTAGGAGAGAATGCGCCCGAGTGTCGTCCAGTGCAGCAGATCGGCCGACGAAGCGAGCCACGTCTCATATCCACGCCCGTCGAGACCGCCCTTGCCGTTGTACACCACGTAGGTCATCAGCCACTTTCCACCATGTCGGAACACCGTTGGGCAGTCCATCTGGTGATGGGTGTCGGCCGGAGCCACCACCATACCATATTTATAAGGTGTCTTCACCTCCTCGTAGACGGCCTGCATCGTGGTTTGGGAGACAGACTGTGCCGACATGCCGATGGCTGTCGAAAACAGCAGCGAAAGGATATTTTTGCGCATGAATTGTTTTTGATTGTGGTTTTAAGGTTTTCTGACCGGTGCCATCCGCTTCCCTTTGGGGGCCACGGAAAGGCCGGCGTACTAATAAAACAGCCAGTCGATGGCCTTGTCCGCGCCCGACAGACCGGCATCTCGGGGCGTCACTTTGTCGCCTGTGAAGCCCGTTACCAGTAAGATGCCTTTGGGCAAAAGCAACGTGTGACTGCCTGCGGGGAAGTCGTATTTGTGTACGTTTACTTGCGGCATACCGTCTATGCGGATGGCGGAAGTGAGCTGTGGCTCAGCCTGTCCGTAGTCGTTGGCTGTAGCATCGGTCTCCAGCTTGGGTGCCTTGGCATATTTCATCTGGTCGTCGCGGAAGTAGCCCACCAACAAACTGACGGGCTTCTTGCAGACAAACGCTATCTTGGTGCCGTGCTTGCGCTGTTGGTCACTGCTGAAGCGGTATGCCTTCAGGCCCTGCAACTCGGGGGCCAAGTCGGTCACCACGCTGTCCATGTCGCTGAACAGCCGTGCGCCCTTGGTCAGCGTCACGGTCTCCGCCTCGCCGACCAACTGCACGCCGGCAGCCTTCAAGGGCCTGACAGTATCTTCCACCTCACGATAAGTGCCGGCGGCCTGCGCCTTCAACCGGGCGATGTTCTTCTTCAGATTGGCCAACTCCTGCTCGTAGAGCGGCAGCAGTTCCTGCCAGTGCTTCATCTTGCCGTCGTCTCCGCCCACGGGGATGCGCCGCTGGGCCGTCTGCATGGAGTTGGCATAGGCCTGCTCCTCGTAACGCTGGCGCATGATCTCGCGGATGTTGAAGATCGGCATGTGGTGCTTGGCTTCGAGCTGGGGGATCGAGCCTTCGGCCTCGACCATCTGCTGCACCTGCTCCTC
>OHBG01000588.1_pt1 | contig 16600 bp, 14 predicted proteins | sample 1577351 | NCBI WGS metagenome assembly OHBG01 (sample SAMEA3879596, study PRJEB24766) | human gut metagenome | biome: human-associated habitat; feature: feces | place: USA | collected 1985/1987 | reverse complement strand
TATAGCGGTAGTTTTCTTTTTTATCATATATGAATTTTTAAATTATCCCCATCAGGATATATTTGACATGCTGGCTTCCATATTAAGTGGGGGATGTACATTCTTGCTTTGCAGATATTTTCGGAATTATCTTTTTAGAATGTGATAAATATCACTTACTTTGATATATTCTTTTCTAATCGCCGTGAACGGCAGTTACCTGACAGGGCACTTGAGGGTGTCCTCCGTTGATATGGGCTCAAAGATATACATATATGGTCTCATGGGCCGAAAAAAGCAGGGGCTGCGCCTGTCATGGCACAGCCCCTGAGATATGTATGCGGACGGGAGGTGGATCAGCCTACCTGCGAACCGGGTTTCACTTCATCGAGCGTGGTGGTCACGCGGAGTGAACCGTCGGCATCGACGGCACTTAGAATCATGCCTTGGCTCTCGATGCCCATCATTGTGCGTGGCGCGAAGTTGGCCACGAAGAGCACATCCTTGCCCACAAGCTGTTCGGGCTCGTAGTAGGCAGCGATGCCGCTGAGGATGGTGCGGTCGGTGCCGGAACCGTCGTCGAGAGTGAACCGGAGCAGTTTCTTGCTCTTTTTCACTTTCTCGCAATGCTTGATGTGCCCCACGCGGATGTCGAGTTTCTCAAAATCCTCAAACGACACTTCGGGTTTCACGGGCTCGGCCTTGTGGGCAGCAGCCTCGTTGGCCTTTTTGGTGTCGGCGAGTTTTTGCAGTTGCTTCTCGATGACGTCGTCTTCCAGTTTCTCAAAGAGCAGTTCGGGTTCGGCAAGCTGGTGTCCGGGCTTCAGCAGGTCGGTGGCTCCCAGTCGGCTCCAGTCGAAACTTTCCATGTTGATAAGCTTGCGCAGTTTCTCAGAAGAGAACGGCAAGAATGGTTCGAAAGCGATGGCGAGGTTGGCCACGAGCTGAAGACTGATGTAGAGAATGGTCTCTACGCGCTTGGGATCGGTCTTCCACACTTTCCAAGGTTCACACTCGGTGATGTATTTGTTGCCGATGCGGGCGAGATTCATGGCCTCTTTCTGCGCTTCGCGGAACTTGAACGTATCAAGATAGCCCTCCACCTTCTCCTGTACATCCTTAAATTCGTGGATGGTCTGTTGGTCCACCTCAAGCAGTTCGCCGCAGGCCGGCACCACGCCGTCCCAGTATTTCTTGGTGAGTTGCAAAGCACGGTTGACGAAGTTTCCATAGATGGCCACGAGTTCGGAGTTGTTGCGCTCCTGAAAGTCCTTCCAAGTGAAGTTGTTGTCTTTGGTCTCCGGGGCGTTGGCCGTGAGCACATAGCGCAGCACATCCTGCTTGCCCGGCAGTTCGCGCAGGTATTCGTGCAGCCACACGGCCCAGTTGCGCGAGGTGGAAATTTTGTCGTCCTCAAGGTTGAGAAATTCGTTGGCCGGCACATTGTCGGGCAGGATATAGCCGCCGTGGGCCTTGAGCATTGTCGGGAAGATGATGCAATGGAACACGATGTTGTCCTTACCGATGAAGTGGATGAGCCGGGTGTCCTCGTCTTTCCACCATTTCTCCCACGAGCCCCACTTCTCCGGTTCACGGTCGCAAAGTTCCTTGGTATTAGAGATGTAGCCGATGGGGGCGTCGAACCACACATAGAGGACTTTGCCCTCGGCCCCTTCCACGGGTACGGGGATGCCCCAGTCGAGGTCGCGGGTCATGGCGCGCGGCTGCAAGTCCATGTCGAGCCAACTCTTGCACTGCCCGTACACGTTGGGACGCCACTCCTTGTGCTCGTCAAGAATCCACTGCTTGAGCCATCCTTGATAATCGTTCAGTGGCAGATACCAGTTCTTGGTTTTCCTCACCACGGGCTTGGAGCCGCTGATGGTGGAGTGTGGATTGATCAGTTCCATAGGACTGAGGTCGGAACCACACTTCTCGCACTGGTCACCATAGGCGTTTTCATTGTGGCAGTGGGGGCATTCGCCCATGATGTAGCGGTCGGCCAGAAACTGGTGGGCCTCCTCGTCGTAGTATTGTTCGGTCTCTTTCTCCACGAGTTTGCCGTCGTCGTAGAGTTTGCGGAAGAAGTCGGAAGCCAACCGGGCATGAGTCTTGGAGGTGGTGCGGCTGTACACGTCGAACGAGATGCCAAACTCCTCAAACGACTCCTTGATCATCTTGTGGTAGCGGTCTACCACGTCTTGTGGAGTGATGCCTTCTTTCTTGGCGCGGATGGTGATGGGCACGCCGTGCTCGTCCGAACCTCCGATGAACACCACCTCCTGCTTCTTCAGCCGCAAGTAGCGCACGTAGATGTCGGCAGGCACATACACGCCGGCCAGGTGTCCGATGTGTACGCCACCGTTGGCGTAGGGAAGTGCCGCCGTGACGGTGGTGCGCTTGAATTTCTTTTCCATATCTTTCTTTTTGTTCTATTCTTGTTATATGGTGCAAAATTACGATAAAAAGGGCAGACTGCAAAATGTATGCCCAACTTCTTGCCTACAATCCCCGTTCGGCCCAGTCGCCCCGGTCGAGGTTGCGGTAGCTGATGGCTTCGGCCAGATGTTCGGGCTGTACGGAAGGTGAGGCTGCAAGGTCGGCGATGGTACGGGCCACCTTGAGGATGCGGGAGTAAGCCCGTGCCGAGAGTGAAAGACGTTCCATGGCCGTGCGGAGTAGGTCGATGCCGGCATCGTCGGGTTCGGCAAACTCGTGAATCATACGTTCCGACATCTGCGCATTGCAGTGTATATCTTTGTAGTCGCGGTATCGTTCGGTTTGGATAGCCCGTGCGGCAATGACTCGCTCGCGGATGTTGGCACTCGGTTCGCCGGGCGAGGCCTTGGATATGTCCTTGAAAGGCACCGGAGTGATTTCGCACTGGATGTCTATGCGGTCGAGCAGTGGGCCCGAAATCTTGTTCATGTAGCGTTGTATCTGCCCCGGCGTGCAGACACAATGGTGGGTTGGGTCTCCATAATAACCGCAGGGGCAGGGATTCATGGAGGCCACAAACATGAAAGAGCAAGGGAAGTTGATGTTATATTTGGCGCGGGAGATGTTGATTTGCCGGTCTTCGAGTGGTTGGCGCAGCACTTCGAGCGTGTGCTTGTTGAATTCCGGCAGTTCGTCGCAGAAGAGCACACCGTTGTGTGCCAGTGATATTTCGCCCGGTTGGGGATTGGAACCACCGCCCACAAGGGCCACTTCGGAGATGGTGTGGTGGGGCGCACGGAACGGCCGTTGGGAAATGAGCGACACGTCCCGTCCGAGTTTGCCGGCGATGGAATGAATTTGTGTGGTCTCGAGGCTCTCGGCCAGCGTGAGGGGAGGCAGAACGGAAGGCAAACGCTTGGCCATCATCGATTTACCGGAGCCGGGAGGACCCACCATGATGAGGTTGTGGCCTCCGGCGGCAGCCACCTCGAGGGCCCGCTTCACGTTTTCCTGTCCGCGAACGTCGGCAAAATCCTGTTCAAACCGGCTCTGCTGCTCATAAAACTCCTTGCGCGTGTCGACCACGGTGGGCTCGAAAGCTTTTTGGTCGTTTAGGAACATGATGACATCGAGAATGGTCTCCATGCCGTAGACTTCCAATTTGTTGACCACGGCAGCCTCCCGCACATTCTGCTTGGGCACAATGAGACCTTTGAAATGCTCCGCACGGGCCCTGATGGCGATGGGCAGTGCCCCTTTCACAGGCTGTAGTCGACCGTCAAGTCCCAATTCGCCCACAATCATGTATTCGCCCAAGTGGTCGGCAATGATATTGCTGTTGGCAGCCAAATACCGATAGCCAACGGCAGATCAAACGATGAACCCTCTTTGCGGAGATCGGCAGGAGCCATGTTAACGGTGATGTCGGCCACGGGAAACTTGAAGCCGTTGTATTGTAAGGCTGCGGCGATGCGGTCACGACTCTCGCGCACGGCTTCGTCGCCAAGTCCGGTGAGATGGTACATCACTCCCTGTGAGAGACTGACTTCTATCATCACCGTGGTCACTTCAAGTCCGTTGACCGCGGCGCAGTATGTTTTTACCAGCATAGATGGTGTTTTCTTTGTGCCACCCGGGTGGCGTTGGGAGATATGGTGTTGCTGTTGCGGGGGCTCCTCGGCCGATACTTATTTCAGTCCGAGCAGTTCCTTGACCTTCTTTTCCAGTTCATCGGCACGCAGACTACGGGCCACGATGCGTCCGTTTTTGAGCACGATATTGTCGGGAATGGCTGTCAGGCCGAGTTTAGTCACCGTCTTGTCTTCGAGCATTTCTCCACTGCACACATTGGCGTAGGTGATAGAGTCGCGGCGCAGTGCATCCTTGCAGTCGGACTTGCCTGCATCAAGCGAAAGGCCGAGCACAGAGAGCCGACCGCCAGAACGTCGTTGAAGCGATTGCAGGTGGCGCTGGATGTCCTGACTGTCGTAGTTCCACGATGCCCACACGTTGATCACGGCTACGGGAGCAGCGGCAAGAGTGGTGCTGGAGACGAGTCGTCCGCGGGTGTCATAGGCTGTGAAGGTTGGCAGTCGACTGCCCACAGTGGTGGCCCCTACGCCCCGCAAGAGCTGTTTCATGCGAGTGAGACTGCCGTTCTTGGGCTGTTCGCGGAGCATGAGGTCGATGAGTGAGAGTGCCTGCCGATAGTCGGGAGTCTGACTTTTTACGAAATATTGCCGCACGAGACAGACACTCACGAGTGATGCAGGGTGATCTTTGATGAATTGGGTGGCATGTTTCTTGAGTTGTGGAGGAGAGTCGGAAGTTGTCTGTTGGCGGAATTCCGTCATCAATTCGTTTTCATCCGTCCCCGTCACTTCCATTTCTTTGAGGTGGGAAGCGTCGGTCTTGATTTCTACCGTCTTACCGGAAGCGGCGAAAATGGGGTGTTCGGAGAAATTTGGGAAGACCAGCATGAGTGTGCCTTCATTCTTGCAGGGCGTTTCAAAGGTGAAGCGTCCGGCTTCGATCTTGATGGTGTCCATACCTTCCATCACCCCGTCGGGGCTGTAAACATATAGTTCGCCCTGATTGATGTGGAGTATCTTGCCTTTTAATCGAAAGCGTCCTTTGCCGGCTCCGCATGAGACGAGCGATGAGATGACGGCTATCAAAAAGAGGTATGAGATGTGTTTCATATCGTAAAAAAGCAGGGAGAGTGCCGCGAGCGGGACTCGAACCCGCACAGCCATTACTGGCCAAGGGATTTTAAGTCCCTCGTGTCTACCAATTCCACCATTGCGGCATTGTTATGAGCGATGGACAAAAGGCGCATCGCCGATGGTTGAAAGAGCGGAAGACTGGACTCAAATCCGCATTCCGACCCGGGGAAAGGTCGTGCTCTATCAACTGAGTTGTTTCCGCAAGTTGTGCGTTGTCAGGATGTACTTTGGACCGTGCTTATCCTCTTCGTCACAGTGGCTTGTTGCGGTTGCAAAGGTAAAGCTATTTGTCGGAACTGCAAAACGATTAACAGATTTTAAGAGCCATAGATGGCTGGTTGTCAGTTGCCTATTCTAAGCATTGAGTAAGGCCCGGTATAGTTGACAAGATAACGCATGAGCGGCTTGCCGTTGTTGCCTCCGGTGATGGTCCCCGTCTCCAAGGAGTAGGTTCGTTTGCATTTGTCACATTTCACTTCGCTCACCGTTGTATTCCATGAGAGCGGGAAGTCGACCGAGGCGTATTGCTCGATGCAGTTGGGGCACATGCCATCGTAGGCCACCGGCCCATTGAAGTTGGTCAGTCCCACGATGATAGATTTGTTGGCACCGAGATAGATGCCGCCCGTGAAAGCGTAGATTTCAGTCTGGGCCGTTAAGGTGAGGTCTTCGGGGTTGTTCTGTCCGTCTCGGCTGTAGGTCACGACATGAAAGGCCCCCGAGCGATAGTCTACGGTAGTCTTCACATAGTAATTGTAAGAGGTGACGGCCGTGATGAGTTTGCTCACCGGATGGATGCGTGTGTCGAGATAGAAGCGGCACGGATAGGTGCGGCTGACGGGGGCTTCGGCTCCGCAAGAGGCCAGAAGTGTCAGTGCCGACACTATGGCCGGCATCTTCAGCAGGATATTCTTTATTGCCTTTTTCATCTGTCCATACGTTTGTTAAAGGGTGGGTCAGTCTTTCAGCAGTTTGCTTTCAGCCTGTTCCACGCGCTCAAAGTGAAAGCCGGCGAGAGTCTGTTCCATGAGTGCCTGAATGCGGTCGTTGCAAAGATTGCCAATAGAGCCTTCATGCGTGTGTCGGATGTGCTTGTCGGCATGGAAGGTTCCGGCCTCGATTTCCAACCCCACTTGTTTGTAGGCGTCACGGAACGGCATACCGTCGGCAGCCAACCGGTTGACTTCTTCTACGGAGAAAATCGGGTCGTACATCTCATTGTCGAGGATGTGTTCGTTTACTTCCATCTTGTTGATGATGTAGGCCGTCATCTGCAAGCAGTCTTTCAATTCGCCGAATGCGGGCAGGAAAACCTCTTTGATGATCTGCAAGTCGCGGAAATATCCGCAGGGCAGGTTGTTCATAATGAGCATTACCTGTTGCGGGAGCGACTGTATCTTGTTCGACTTGGCTCGTATCAGTTCGAACACATCGGGATTTTTCTTGTGTGGCATGATGCTCGAACCAGTTGTACACTCCTTGGGCAGCTTCACAAAGGAGAAGTTCTGCGAGTTGAACAGGCACGCATCGAAAGCCAGTTTGGCCAGTGTGCCGGCCACGGAAGCTAAGGCAAAAGCCACATTGCGCTCCATCTTGCCGCGCCCCATTTGGGCATAGACCACGTTGTAGTCCATTGAGTCAAAGCCCAGCAGGCGGGTGGTCAACTCTCTGTTGAGCGGAAACGATGAGCCATAGCCTGCCGCCGAACCGAGCGGATTGCGGTTGGTCATGCGGTAGGCGGCTTGCAGGAACAGCATGTCATCGGCCAGACTCTCGGCGTAGGCGCCGAACCAGAGACCGAAACTTGATGGCATGGCTATCTGCAAGTGGGTGTAGCCCGGCATGAGCGTGTTCTTATAATGGTCGCTCTTCCGTATCAGTTCGTCGAAAAGCAGCTTTACGGCATCGGCAATCTCTTTGAGCTCGTGGCGTGTGAAGAGCTTGAGGTCTACCAGCACTTGGTCGTTGCGTGAGCGGCCGGAGTGTATCTTCTTGCCCATGTCACCCAATCGGCGGGTGAGCATCAGCTCCACCTGCGAGTGAACATCTTCCACACCGTCTTCGATGCAGAATTCTCCGCGCTCGGCAATGGCGTAGATGCGTTTGAGCTCGGCAAGCAGCGAGGGGAGTTCGTCACATTTCAACAGCCCGATGCTTTCCAGCATGGTGATGTGGGCCATTGAACCAAGCACGTCATATTTGGCCAAATAGAGATCCATCTCGCGGTCGCGGCCTACGGTGAAACGCTCTATCTCCCGGTTCACCTCAAAATTTTTTTCCCAAAGTTTGTTCGCCATAGTCTTTTCTGTTAGTCCTCGTAGGGAATCATAGCCAGTGCCTCAGCTATTTTCTCGATGCCTTCTTCGAGTGGCTTTTTCACCATTCCCTTGATGAAAGGGTTGAGGTCGGCCTTGATGGTGAGTTTCATCTTGCAGGCCGCCTCATCGGTGGGCAGCAGTTGGATCCAGAAGTTGAACGGTACGGGGCTGTTCTCCGTTTCAAACTTGATGGTCTTCGGGGCCTCGTGTTCCACGATGCGCATCTTGATGTCGCCCACCATGGGAGCCTTGATGGAGATGCTGTCGCTGTCAAACGAGAAGTCTTCCACCTTGTTGGTGGGAATCTTATCCTTGATGCGTTCGAGGTTGCTGAGGTCGCTCAGCGTGTTGTAGACTGTCGTCTGGCTGTGCGGTATCTGCTTGACGGAGCTTTCAAATGTAGAGCTCATATATCTTTCGGTTTTCTTTTGTTAATGATTTTTGTCGACTGTGGCAGAATGGCCGGGTCACTTGTTCCAGTTGGCCGGATCTTTCCTCCATTCATGCAACAGTTCCACTTCGTCATCGGCTATGTAGCCTGTCTCCAGTGCTTCGGCCACCACGTGCTCGTAGTCTGTCAGTGTGACAAGCTTTACACCGGCTTCCTTGAAAGCTTTCTTGGCCACGGGGAATCCGTAAGTATAGCTGGCCACCATGCCGATGACTTCGCAGGCGTTCTTGCGGATAGCTTCCACCGCCTTGAGCGAACTTCCGCCCGTGGAGATGAGGTCTTCTATCACCACCACTTTCATGCCCGGACGCAGTTCTCCCTCGATGAGATTTTCCAGTCCGTGGTCCTTGGGCTTGGAGCGCACATAAACGAATGGCAGATGGAGGGCATCGGCGACAAGTGCTCCCTGTGGGATGGCTCCGGTGGCTACACCCGCAATGGCCTCGACTTCGGGAAACTCCTCAAGAATGGTGTGGACAATTTCGAACTTCACATAGTTGCGCAGATCGGGATAGGAAAGGGTCTTTCTATTATCGCAGTAGAAAGGTGACTTCCAGCCGCTTGCCCAAGTGAACGGGTTGTTGGGCTGCAACTTGATGGCTTTGATTTTCAATAGCTTGGAAGCGAAATTCTTTTTTAGCTTATCCATAAGATTTGTTTTTTACAAAGTGTTATATTCGTGCAAAGTTACTATTCTTTTTTTGATTGTCTGTTGTGTCAGAGTTAAAAGTGCTTAACTTCCGGCAAAACCGAGGGTGAGCACACTGATGCGCACATCGCCCGCTTTTTTTATTTCCATGCCACACGACGACAAGGTGGCCCCGGTGGTACATACATCGTCAATGAGCAGCACGTGTCGGCTATGCACTGCTTCGGGTTTCAGCAGTCTGAACACCCCTTCCACGTTCTCCCGGCGTGCCCGTGCATCCCTGTCGGTCTGACTTCCGTGGAAGACGGTGCGCTTCACGATCTTCTTTCCAATGGGTGTTCCCGTGATGCGGCTCACTCCTTCGGCAATGAACTCGCTCTGATTGTACCCCCGCTGCCGCCGGCGATCCCGGGTCAGTGGGATGGGCACAAGCAAATCTATGCCTTCGAAGAAACCTGTAGGTAGGATTTCCTTGGCCATGAGTTCACCCATCATGTCGCCATATTCGGGATGGCCTCCGTATTTGAGATTGTAGATCAGTGCGCCCGATGACGAGTGGGAAAGGTGCCGGTAGAGTGCTGTGGCGCGTTCTACAGCCATCTGACTGCTGATGGTCTTGGCCATTGCATTGTCTTCCGGATCTTCTGTGAAGCGGGTGCGTGGCAGGTTGACGTTGCACACGGCACAGAGTGCTTGCTCGCCAAGAGCCAGCCGTTGGCCGCAGATGGCGCAGGCACGGGGGAACAGCATATCGTAGAGGCGGCGCAACATGGGCTCAAAAATTGTCTTCAGTCATGTCAAGGTCGGCATCAGAGAGTTCGTCGATGCACTTGCGGATGAGGTCAAAGCCAAAACCGCGACTCAGGGCATACTTGATGACTTTCATCGACCGTTCATAGTCTGTGGCAGCTTTTGTGGTTTCCCACTTCCGACGGATGACGGGGCGGAGGGCTTCCAGAAAGTTTTCATCACCGAGCTCTTCAAAGATGGGGTCGGAAATATCTTTGGGTATTCGTTTCAGCCACAGTGCCTGTTCCACCTTGCGGCGGCCCCAGTGGTTGTATTTGATTTTGTCATTGATGAAAAAGCGGGTGAAACGTTTGTCGTCCACATATTTATGTTCCGTGAGATAGGCCATGTTTCGGGTCCGGGCTTCCTCGTCCAGTCCCCAACGCTGCATTTTGTCGAGCATCTCTTGCGTGCAGTGTTCCCCCCTGGCACAGAGTGCGGTGAGCTTTTGCAGGGCGTGTTGTTCTGATAGGGGCTTGTCGGTTATCGTTTTCATGCTTGTTTTTTTCTTCTTGCTTGGACCATCCGTTGTTTGCCAAACAGGTCGGTCATCAGTTCCACATCGTTGAAGCCTGCTTCTTGTAGCATCTCCTTCAACTCCTCCGCAAAGAGCGGATTGATTTCAAAGAGCAGGCATCCTGATGGTTTCAGAGCCTTGACGGCATAATGGCTGATGGCTTTATAGAACAGCAACGGGGTGGCGTCGGGCACAAAGAGTGCCACGGTCGGTTCGTAGTCGAGTACGTTGGGGTCCATGTTCTTGCGCTCGCGTTAGGCTATGTAGGGTGGGTTTGAGACAATGATGTCATACTGTCGGCTACCGGGGAAGGTGTTGTCTGTGTAATCTTCGGCTGCTGTTAGGGCATTTTGCTTTTCAAATGTCACCCGTGTTCCAAGCCTTTCCGCATTGTTCTGTGCGATGTGGAGTGCCTTGTCGGAGATGTCCCAGGCAGTCACCTGCGCTTCGGGAAGTTTGAGTGAGGCCGTGATAGCAATACACCCCGACCCTGTGCCGATGTCCAGAATGGTGACAGGCGACGATGGCGATGCCTTTGCAGCCTTGCAGATAAGCGGAAGGAGCATTTCTGTTTCGGGCCGGGGAATGAGCACGCCCGGCTCTACATGGAAATTGCGCCCGCAAAACGGGGCCTCTCCGAGTACATACTGCACAGGCTCTCCCGTTTCCAGCCGTCGGACAATTTCTTCCAGCAAACGGGTGTCTTCTGCGGATAAATCATTAACTTTGCCGCAAAGAACATCGGTCAGCGACAATCCGAACCGCATGTCAAGTGCCATGCGGGCAATAGCTTGCGCTTCGCCGGCAGCATAGAGTGGGGTCAGTCGGTGCCAAAATTCTTGATAAGTCATGAGTGTAACAATGCAAAGGTACAAAAAATGAATAACAATCAGCTGTTGACAGACGAGAAATTCATGCGCCGTTGTCTCCAATTGGCACGCAACGGCCGGCAAAACGCCAAACCAAACCCTATGGTGGGGGCCGTCATCGTGTCTCCCGACGGGCGCATCATCGGCGAAGGCTATCATGTGCGATGCGGTGAGGGACATGCCGAGGTCAACGCCTTTGCCTCCGTGCGCCCCGAGGATGAGGCGCTGTTGCATGAGAGTACGATCTATGTGTCGCTCGAGCCCTGCTCCCACTTCGGCAAGACCCCTCCTTGTGCCGACCTCATCGTCAGGAAAGGGGTGCGCCGTGTGGTGTGTGGTTGCATCGATCCGTTTGCCGAAGTCAGCGGTCGTGGTGTGGAGCGCATCCGCAAGGCGGGCATTGAGGTCACCGTGGGCGTGCTCGAACAGGAGTGTCTGACACTCAACCGGCGGTTTATCGTCTGCAACGAGCGAGACCGGCCCTACATCATACTCAAGTGGGCGCAGACGGCTGATGGCTTCCTCGACGATCACGGTAGGGCTTTGCCCATTTCCTCACCTTTCACTAAAATGCTTTCCCACAAGCTCCGTGCCGAGAACGATGCTATCCTTGTGGGACGGGTGACAGAGGAGCGCGAGCATCCCCGGCTCAATGTTCGCGAGTGGTCGGGGCCCGATCCCGAGCGCATTGTTTTGGGGCATGGAACTTCCGTCACCGGGATATTGGCTCGGCTGTATGAAGAGAAAAAACAATCGCTTATTGTGGAGGGGGGGGCACAGACCCTACAGTCGTTTCTCGATGTCGACCTTTGGGATGAACTGCGTGTGGAGACTGCACCTATTACGGTGGGCGACGGTACGCCTGCTCCCTTGTTGCCCGACAGCGCAGTGCCCACCGGACAGCAAATTTATGATGCCAATGTAATAAGGTGGTACGGGCATGAAAGCTCCATGGGTGCGTTTAGGGCTCGTCCCTAAACCGCCGCAGATAGTGGGCATTGGTGCCCCGGGCGTCGAATGTCCATGTCGGGGTGACGAGATAGTGCTCATTTTCCGACTGTATCCACTCTGGAAATATCTCGATTTCTTGTGCCGGCATAAAGCTTTGAGCCAATAGCACGATGCGTTTGCCCGCAGCATTTTCGGCCACGTCGACTACCGTCTCGGCATGTCCGGGGAATCCTCCCTTGATGATAATGTCGCCCGCTTGGATGTCTTTGGCCCAACAGATGCCTACGGGCATGAGTTCCTTGCTGAGTGAGGCCGTACCGGCATATTGGAACACGAGGTCGAGATATTTCCTGAATGTGGCGTAGGAATAGTCGCGTTTGGCCGACTTCATCCACGAGTTGTAGTTTTTCACGCGATAGCCTTCGGCCCATTTGCTGTAGCGGGCATCAAACCCATTGGTGAAGTGGAAATGAATCTTGGCATATTGACGGGTCTTCCATAAATAGGAAGCGCGGAGAAAGATAGCTGCATCGGCGCATTGTTCATTCTTCTTGTTCCCGAAATCCATGTCCACCACGGCTCCCCGGTATCGCTGTTCTTTCACACTGCCGTTGTAATAGTGCAGATCAGCATTTGCAGGTTTCAATGGCAAGTTGTGCAGAAATTCGGCATAGCTTCCTTTCGCTACTTTCACCCGCGTGTAGCCTGCCGGTGTGGGGAAACGCGATGTGATGTTGTTGACCTGCACAGCAGCTGCCGCCGGTTTTCCGGTTTCTTGTCGGCGTGTGGGCTGTGCGCCGCAACTGCCCACCAGTATGGTTGCAGTCGCAGCCAATATCCATTTGCTGAAGTGTCCTTTCATGACTTTTTTGTATGGTCGTTATGCCTGCAAAGATAGCACGAATGGGCAAAAATGTTTTTCTTCCGAGAACTATTTAGTGAAGATTAACACCCGGAAATATTGTAAGATGCAAAAGGTGAAAAATCCAAAGATTCAAAAATGCAACTCTTTAGCTATTTGCATTGTTTTTTTTGAATCTTTGGATTTTTCACCTTTTGCATCTTATACGCCTATTTTTTCAGGACTACCTGTTTGGAGGTGAAATCCGAGGCAGCGTCAAGCATTTGTAGTATCTTGTTCCAGTTGGCCACAGGTTCGGTCTTGTGCTTATACACCTTGGTGGCATGGAGCGTGAGTGTGTTTCCTTTGCCGGTGGCTGTCGCTTTGAACGAACCGCACTCGTTGTCCACTTGCGTGTTGAGTTTGGCAAGACTTTCGGGGGCGGCATGGTAGCCGGCAGGCAGTGTCACGGTGATATTCCATTCCATCGTTGTGGGGGCAGAGCGGTAGATGTCGGCTGTGCGCTTGCGGGCGTTGCCCTCCACTTTAAGCTGTTCGCCTATGAGTTTGCCCACGGCGAGGATGAGGTTGTTGCCGGCCTTCTTCACATAGCCGTCCATGGTGTAGTCCACTCGGTAGGTGAATGGGGCGTTGATTTTCTCATGGCCCATGCTCACGATGTCGTAACTTTCCACCGATTTGGCGTCCTCGCCCTGATAACCGCCTACTTCGTCTTTGAATCTCTCCTTCTGCAGCTCTTTGTCTTTGGCTGCATTTTCCGGTGCTTTGTTTCTTGCTTTCTTGGTATAGAGGTCTTCATACGTGCGCAGCAGCGGTTGGGCGGCAGCGTAGGAGTCGGCTATTTGCTTGTGGGTGGGCAGATAGGCAGAGAGTGTTTCCTTCAGTGTGCCGGTACGGGCCTCCGTGCGGCTGATGTGCAGCAGGGTGCCTTCGACGGAAGCCTTGAGTTCCACCTTGTCGGTGTTGTCGGCTGAAGTGCTTGTGGGCAACGTGGATTTCTCGTAGGTCCCGTCGTCAAAGGGTTTCTTCACGCTGGTGTTGAAGCTCACCTGTCGTCCTTGCAGGGAGGCGGGGATATATCCGGGAGCGTGCATACCCGAAGGCGGCGTGTAGATTTTGCCGTTGTTGAGCCGGATGACCCACGTGGTGTTGCGGTAGCTGATGAGCTGGTCGAGCGGTTCGCTGCCGTCGTCGGTGGTGATGCCTCGTTGGAAAGGTATCTTGGCCTTGGTGAGGAGCTGGCCGAAGGAAGAGATGAAATAGGATGGAGAATAGTTGATGTCGTCCAGACTCAAGTCGATATCATTGTAGAAATTATAGAAAATATCGGCTTTTTCCTCATCCGAGATAGACTGTTTGGCAAGCTCTTTGACCAGTTTCTTCTCGTTGGAATCGAGTCCATACAGCAGCCGACTTCCCCAAAAGCGCCAGTCGTCCTTTTGTATGGCCTCTGCCGATGGGTTGGCCTGCAGTCCTTTGTCCTTGACACTCTCCGGCACGTAAGCTCCCGTGATTTTCCGTCCTTGTATATATAATAAGGTGAGCGGAGTCTGTGCAGCGGTGTTATACCAGAGGTCGGGTTCCGATTTGTCGATGTTGGTCATCATGGCATCAAGGATGATGTTGCCCTCCGCATCCGTCGACTGTTTGAAGTCTGGAGCCCCGTTGAGTTGGCGGTATTGCGTGGTGAGTTTTGGGTCGATGGAGCAATGGATGCGGTAGGAGAGTGTGGGATAGTCGTTGATGAAGGCGAAGACAACCGGGGCGATATTCTCCTCGCGTATTTGCTTCATCTCCGAGGTGAACACGTCTAACACGTCGCCCACTTGCAGGCCCGGTACGGCGAGTTTCTCACCCTTGTCCTTGTCTTTCTTGCCCTCGTTGGCTGTCACGTAGTCGTCCGTGCTCACTTCTTTTATAGTGCCGTCGGGCTTGATGATGCGCACTCCCAGCACATTGCGCACGATGTCGTCGCCCAGTCCGGCGAAATGTTTCTTGCTGTAAGTCTTGTAGTCGAACTCGCTGAACTTCTTCAACGAAGCCTGGTCGTTGATGTAGATGAGCTGGCGGTTGAGCCGATTGTAGTTGAGCTGTTTCACGGTATAGAAGTTGAGGCCTGACATACGCAGCTTCGATTTCTGGTCAAGCAGCATCTCGTCGTAGGCGGCCAGCACCACAGCCGATTCGTTCTTGTACTTTGCCGGACATTTGTAGTTTTTGAACTCGGGTAGACTGTCTTGTGCCCATACGGCTTTTCTCATCTCTTGTGCATACGCCTTGTAGTCGTCGTTGTCGAAGGCGGAGCCCTGCGTTGCGCATAGCAGCAGGAGGGCTGCCATACAGAGTCTTGTGATTTGTTTTCTCATCGTGATGGTATGTTGTTTTTTATAAGTTCCGTTCTTTTTGTCTGTGAGTGCCCTTCTCTTTCTCATTTCTTCAATATCAGTTGGTCGTTGCAGGCATCCGTCCATTGACTCACGGCCTCATTCCACCGTGGAATGTCGTTGCGGGCTATGCGCTTGTTGCTTATCTGCATGCGTTGGGTGAACACCACTTTGTTGGTTCCCCGCCGGGCGAAACTGCACGAGAGCGTGCCCTGTGGCACGGTCGTCTTGAAATCGGCTGGCAGATGGGTGATGCGGTAACCCGCCGGGATGGTGAGTTCCACCTGCCGGATGACGTTGCAGGGCTGGGGCAGACAGAAGTCGTTTACCCTGTCGGTGGTGTCTATCTTGGCGATGAAGAGGTTGTTGTGCGGATTCAGTTCGATGTAGCACTCGTTGTCAATGGTTTGCACGGCATTCGCGTTGGTCACCTGTCCTGTGAGCACTGCCCACTTTTCCCACGGCGAGTTTTGTTTCCAAGCCACCTGCGTCACCGTGTTGCTATGGTTGTCGGCATTCAGGTTGTTGGCCAGAAAAGCCTCCTTGTCTCCCTGTTCGGCAGTGTGATAGGATGTGAGGAAGTATTCTTTCATGTCGCCGCACAGTTCGTAGGTCGCTTCGCCTTCCAACCGGTTGCCCGCCACGAGCCGATAGCGGTAGGTCAGTTTGTCCACCGAGGTTTCGGCAGGCAGCGAGGGTACGGTCGCCAACAGACAGTCGTCGCCGTTTTCTATCATGGCCTGTTGGCCCTGTATGTGCAGGGGAACGTAGTCGTAGGGAATGTAGCTGTAGGTGGCATCGAGGTAGTAGGTCTTGCCGCCGTGCAAGAGCGTGCATATCACGTGGTTGGCCGCTGCCAGCGTGGGCAGATCGCTCATGCGATAGGGGATGGAGGTGGTGCCTATGTCGGTGAGCCGGGCGTTGAATCCCTGTTCCCGGAGCAGTGTCCGGAGCAGCAGGGCCATGCCCTTGCAGTCGCCGTAGCGTTTGCGTATCACCTCGGCCGGTCTGTCGGGGCGATGGCCGGCCACCCCGGCCTCGAAAGCCACATAGCGTATGTTTTGCTGCACCCATGCATAGGTGGCGGCGATGCGCTCCTCATCGGTCTTGCAACCGCGCGTGATGTCGGCTACAAGTGCCTTGATGTCGGGCACGGTGCAGTCTACATCGGCCATGTCGCGCGACCAGCGGTAGAGTGCGTGGTAGTCGGCAAACGGCCCCACGACGACTATATGGGGATAGATTGTGCCGAAAGGCGGCATGTTGTCTTCGTCTCTTTCGGCCGGCAAGTCGGTCACGGTGTAGGTGAACACGGAGTCCTCGCCCACCTTGGCGCGGTGGGTTGAGATGTGGCCGTTGAAGTTACGCTCCACCAGCCGGTAGCCTTTCAGTTTGGTTGGGATGGTGATGGTCACCGTCTTGTTTTTCACCAGATAGTCTTCGGAAAGGTAGATGCGCGTGAAGTAGTGTATATCCTTGAACGTGCGGCGGAATTTTGCCGTGGCTTTCGGGTGTTTGCGCCACAGTTCGTCGTTGAAGAAACACACCTTCGTGTCGTCATAGAACACGTTTTCGGGGGTGACGCTCTTGTAGGCAGCCTTGCAACTGCCGCACTTGGCGTAGTCGAGCGAGATGAACTCCCCGTAGTAGACACCGGGTTGTATCT
>OHBG01000581.1_pt1 | contig 16806 bp, 10 predicted proteins | sample 1577351 | NCBI WGS metagenome assembly OHBG01 (sample SAMEA3879596, study PRJEB24766) | human gut metagenome | biome: human-associated habitat; feature: feces | place: USA | collected 1985/1987 | reverse complement strand
ACGGCGTATCTCCTCATCGGAGGCTCCGGCAGCCTTCATGTTACGATAGCGCTCACTCTGAAGCATCGCCCGATTGAGAATCTGCCTAATCTGTGCTTGCGTAAGTGCTGTTGTGTAAGGCGCATTAGGTTTGCGACTGTTCTCCTTATTGAAAGCTGGCTGCAAATACTTGGCCACATGCTGATAGACAGCCTCTTCGGCATATTGCTGCATACGCGAGTTGATTGTCGTATAGACTTTCAAGCCATCGCTGTAGACATTGTAAGGCGTACCATCCTTTTTAAAGTTCTTGTTGCACCACCCATAGAGTGGATCAGATACCCAAGCAATGGAGTCGAAGACAAACTGATTTTGATTCCACGAAGGATAATCTCCCCTTTCCGGCTTTTTGGCCATCATGTATTGACGCAGATACTCACGAAAATAGACAGCCATACCATCCTTATGGTCAGTACGATGGAAATTGAGCACCAACGGCTCATCTTTAAATTTGTTATACTCCGCTTTTGAAAGATAACCCGCTTTCATCATCTGCCCAAGCACCACATTGCGACGCTCCTTACACCGGTCGGGATAACGCACCGGATTAAAGAGCGAAGGATTCTTGCACAACCCGACAAGCGTGGCCGACTCGTTTAGCGAGAGGTCTTTGGGTTCCTTATTAAAATAGGTGTTAGCCGCAGTCTTGATGCCTACGGCATTGTGAAGAAAATCAAAATAGTTGAGATAGAGCGCAATGATCTCCTCCTTCGTGTAATTGCGCTCAAGTTTGATGGCAATGACCCACTCTATCGGTTTTTGGAATAATCGTTCGACCGTAGACCGAGCCGTCTTTGAATAAAGCTGCTTAGCCAACTGCTGGGTGATGGTAGATCCGCCACCGGCATTTTCCTGTCCCAACAAACCACGCTTGATGATAGCACGCCCGAGTGCCCAGAAATCAATGCCCGAATGCTCGTAGAAGCGTTCGTCCTCTGTTGCCACAAGCGCATGCACAAGATCAGGCGAAATTTTGGAATAGGAGACCACGATACGGTTTTCCTTGTTCAGATTCCAAGTGCCCATCACTTTCCCGTCAGCCGAATAGACTTGCGTGGCATACCGGTTGATGGGATTCTGCAAGTCTTCTATGTCGGGCATATATCCTATCCAACCAAACCAAATGGCAACAAAAGCCAGAGAGGCAGCTCCAACGACAACCGCAAAAACGGCCCACAGAAAATGTATAAAAGCTTTTCTCATTATATTCTTAATTAGGCGTGTTCTCAAAGGAATAGCACACCTTTATTATTATCTACCATGCGGAAATCCCATTTGTCGCCTTTTGCCTTTATGCAGCCTCACTCACTTTGTTTGCCGCACACGCCCATCCACAATCCAGCCCAAGCAGAAACCATGTATAAGCCAAATACAACAAAGAGGATTTTACGATGCCCGCTTTATTAGAATGCAAAAATACAAACTTTTCCCCATTTATCAACGCTAAACCGAAAATAATGCGTAACTTTGGAGGCGAATTCGAAACAATCAATCAAAATATAAATGGAAAAACATGATTTTGTGACGATTGCCGACCTTTCGAAAGAACAGATCATGTATCTCATCGAAATGGCGCAAGAGTTCGAGAAGCATCCCAACCGGGAATTGCTGAAAGGAAAGGTTGTCGCAACCCTCTTCTTTGAGCCTTCCACCCGCACCCAACTTAGTTTTCAAACGGCAGCCAACCGCCTTGGAGCCCGCGTCATAGGTTTTTCCGATGCCAAAACCTCCAGCACGACTAAAGGCGAGACACTCAAAGACACCATTCTTATGGTGAGCAACTATGCTGATACGATTGTCATGCGCCACCACATCGAAGGAGCTGCCCAATATGCATGTGAAATCGCTCCCGTACCCATCATCAATGCCGGCGACGGTGCTCACATGCACCCTTCGCAATGCCTGCTCGACCTCTACTCCATCTACAAGACCCAAGGAACGCTTGACAACCTCAACATCTATCTTGTGGGCGACTTGAAATACGGACGAACTGTTCACTCGCTCATCACGGCCATGCGCCACTTTAATCCTACATTCCATTTTGTTGCCCCTCAAGAACTTGCCATGCCTCAAGAGTATAAACTCTACTGCAAGGATCACAACATCAAGTTTCAAGAATATACCGCATTCAATGACAAGGTGATCGCCGATGCCGACATCCTCTATATGACGCGTGTACAGAAAGAACGTTTCAGCGACCTTATGGAATATGAGCGTGTGAAAAACGTGTATATACTCAAGAATGACATGCTGGCCGGCGCAAAAGAGAATCTGCGTATTCTCCATCCCCTACCGCGGGTAAACGAAATTGCCTACGATGTGGATGACAATCCCCATGCTTACTACATACAACAAGCGCAAAATGGACTCTACGCCCGCGAGGCCATCTTCTCCTATTGCCTGGGCATCACACTTGATGATGTAAGAAAGGATCAAACAATTATCAAATAGTGCATACAGCCATGACCAAGAAAGAAATGTTAGTGGCCGCCATTGAGAACGGCACCGTAATCGATCATATTCCCGCAGAGAAATGCTATGAAGTGGCCAATCTGCTCGGTTTGCAGCACCTGACCACTCCTGTCACCATCGGCTACAACTATCCATCGAAGAAACTCGGGCGCAAAGGTATCATCAAAGTCTCTGACAAGCTGTTCACTGACGAAGAAATCAACCGTCTGTCGGTGGTGGCCCCAAAAATCGTACTGAGTGTGATACGTGATTTTGAGGTAGTGGAGAAGAAGACGGTGGAAACTCCTGACGAACTGTGCGGCATTGTTAAATGCAACAATCCCAAATGCATTACCAACAACGAACCCATGAAGACTGTTTTCAATGTAGTGGATAAAGTTCATGGCATTCTCAAATGCCGTTACTGCGACAAGGAGCAAGACATCAACAAAGTAGCACTCTGCTAAAGGATGTGCGAGGCTCCCCCCAGCCCTCATACGTGTAAAAGCATAAATGCGAACCTCGCATGGCATTCCATCTGAAACAAAATAATCATTTCAAAAAATAACAGCAAAATGGACAGAGATCAAGAGATTTTCGACCTTATCGAGAAAGAACATCAGCGCCAGCTGAAAGGTATGGAACTGATAGCCTCCGAGAATTTTGTCAGCGAAGAGGTCATGCAAGCCATGGGTTCCTACCTGACAAACAAGTATGCCGAAGGACTGCCCGGCAAACGCTATTACGGTGGTTGCGGTGTGGTAGACCAAGTGGAAGACCTGGCCCGCCAACGTGTGAAACAGCTTTTCGGTGCAGAGTTTGCCAATGTACAGCCCCACTCCGGCGCACAGGCCAATGCGGCTGTGTTGTTGGCCGTGCTCAAACCCGGAGACACATTCATGGGGCTCAATCTTGACCACGGCGGACACCTCTCACATGGGAGTCGTGTCAACACTTCCGGCATACTCTACAAGCCCGTAGGCTATAATCTCAACAAAGAGACCGGTCGCGTGGACTACGATGAGATGGAGCGCTTGGCTCTCGAACACAAACCAAAGCTCATCATCGGCGGCGGTTCTGCCTATTCACGCGAATGGGACTACAAACGCATGCGCGAAATAGCCGACAAGATAGGTGCTATCCTGATGGTAGACATGGCACACCCTGCCGGACTGATTGCCGCAGGCGAACTGGATAATCCCGTGAAATATGCCCATATCGTGACCTCTACCACTCATAAGACGTTGCGCGGTCCTCGTGGCGGTGTCATCATGATGGGCAAGGACTTCCCCAACCCCTGGGGCAAGAAAACACCGAAGGGCGAAATCAAGATGATGTCCCAATTGCTCGACTCTGCCGTATTCCCCGGCATTCAGGGCGGTCCGCTGGAGCATGTCATCGCTGCGAAAGCCGTTGCCTTCGGTGAAATTCTGCAACCGGAATGGAAAGAATATGCCAAACAGGTGAAGAAAAACGCCGCTACGCTGGCACAAGCCCTGATAGACCGTGGCTTTACCATCGTTTCCGGTGGTACGGACAACCACTCCATGCTGGTAGACCTGCGCAGCAAATATCCCGACCTGACAGGTAAGGTAGCCGAAAAGGCACTGGTATCTGCCGACATCACCGTGAACAAGAACATGGTTCCGTTCGATACCCGCTCCGCATTCCAGACCTCCGGTATCCGTCTGGGTACTCCCGCCATCACCACCCGCGGCGCCAAAGAAGACCTGATGCTGGAAATCGCTGAAATGATTGAGACCGTTCTCTCCAACGTAGAAAACGAACAGGTCATTGCCGACGTCCGCGCACGCGTAAATGCCAAGATGAAGGAATATCCGCTGTTCGCTTACTGATTATGAAATCGGGAAATAATAGTTTCTACAATAAAAAGTAAAAAAGATAAGCTGCGCAGTTCAAACGGACCTTGCGCAGCTTATTTTTTAATTCTCAATTTTCAATTCTCTATTTAAGAAGGTTCAGGAAAGCCCCTCTATATTGCCGTCCACTATGTCGATGTGCTCCGCTTGCGGCACTTTGGGCAGCCCCGGCATGCGGAGTATCTCACCGGCAATGGCAACGAGCATTTCCGCACCGTTGTTGATAACGATGTCCTTGATGTGGAACTCGAAGTTATTGACAGCGCCGTATATTTTGGGGTCGGCAGAGAAAGAATACTGCGTCTTGGCTATGCAGACGGGATAATGTGCAATACCCATTTCTTCGATAAGCTTCATCATCTTGCGTGAAGCGCTGCTGTAGGTCACTACGCTCGCTCCATAAAGGTTGCATGCCACTTTCTCTATCTTCTGCTGTACGGTATCGTTTTCCCCGTAAGTATATTGCAACGGGGCGGATGGCTTCTTTTCGATTGTTTCCACAACGAGGTTAGCCAAATCCACCGCACCTTCCCCACCCTCGGCAAAGGCATTGTTAATGGCGAAGCCCACTTTCAAGTCTTCTTCGCAATGACGGCGGATAGCTTCTACCTCTTCGTCCGTATCACTGGCAAAACGGTTGAAAGCGACCACAACGGTCTGCCCGAAATAGCGCAGGTTACGGATGTGTTTGTCAAGATTGCCGAAGCCTTCCTTCAATCCTTCCATGTTCGGCTCCTTAATGCGGTCGAGGCTGACACCGCCGTGCATCTTCAATCCCTGTGCAGTGGCAACGATAACGGTCAGTTTGGGTTGCAGACCGCTTTTGCGGCATTTGATATTATAGAACTTCTCCGCTCCCAAGTCCGCACCGAAGCCGGCTTCGGTCACTACGTAATCGCCGAAGGTCATGGCCATTTTGGTAGCGAGAATGGAGTTGCAGCCATGCGCTATATTTGCGAACGGACCGCCATGCACAAAAGCGGCTGTTCCTTCGGTGGTCTGTACCAGGTTGGGATGGATGGCATCTTTCAGCAGTACGGTGACGGCGCCCGCCACACCTAAATCTTTCACTGTAAATGGCTTGCCCTCATAGTCAAAACCAAGTATGATATTCTCGATGCGTCTGCGGAGGTCTTCCGTATCCTTTGCCAGACAGAGAATTGCCATAATCTCCGATGCAGGTGTAATGTCGAAACCGGACTCCAGGGTAACCCCGTTGGTACGTGGTCCAAGTCCGGTAACAATGCTGCGCAGGGAGCGGTCGTTCACATCGAGCACACGCCGCCAGATAATTTCTTTCAGGCCGAATCCGTCCGCCTGATGCTGGTAGATATAGTTATCCAGCAAAGCGGAAATCATATTGTGAGCGGAAGTGATGGCATGGAAATCTCCTGTGAAATGTAAGTTTATCTTCTCCATAGGAAGTACCTGCGCGTAGCCGCCGCCTGCCGCTCCTCCCTTCATGCCGAAGCACGGGCCCAGCGAGGGTTCGCGCAAGGCTACGATGGCTTTCTTGCCTATCTTGTTCAGTCCCAATGCCAGGCCGATAGAGACCGTGGTTTTGCCAATGCCTGCCTTTGTGGCCGTAATGGCGGTTACCAGAATCAGGTTGCTCTGCTTTACCTTCTCCTCGTCAATCAGGTGTTCGGGAATCTTGGCAATGTAGCGGCCGTAGTTCTCTACTTCTTCACGGGGAATGCCGACACTTTCGGCAACCTGCTTTATTTTCTTCAGTTCAATGCTGCGTGCTATTTCGATATCCGATTTCATATAAGACACTTTTCTTGATAAAACAAACTTTCTTTTTTGGAAGTTGCAAAGATAATGCAAATATCCGAAAGTCGTGCCATATCGTCTCCAGTCTTGACGAAGTCGGTGCAAACCGTATTACAGCAGTATGATGCGTCGCTGCATAATATCCTTCAATTGCGCCTTCAACTGACGGGCGTTAATGGGTTTGGGCATATAGCCGTCGAAGCCGCTTTCCATTACCTTCTGTTCGTCCGAAGCGTAAGCAAAAGCCGTAATTGCGATAATAGGAACTTTTGTGGAATACTTGCGTATCTCTTTCGTCGCTTCATACCCGTCCATCACAGGCATATTAATATCCATCAGTATAATCTGCGGATTGTATTTCCGGAACATATCCACCGCCTCCTGACCGTCCCAAGCATGCAATAACTGATACTCCCCGTTCAAGATGGATGCGAACAGTTTGTAATTACTGTCATTATCCTCGGCTATGAGAATGGTTAATTTGTCTTTCTCTACAGCTATCGGCTGTATGTCCGCCTCCTTTGCCCTTCCATCGTCCGCCATTGCCGGTTTATAAGGAAGGGTAAACCAGAATGTAGAGCCTTTTCCTTCTTCCGAAACCACTCCGATATTACCTTTCATATACTCCACCAGGGTCTGGCAGATGGAAAGTCCCAGCCCGGTTCCCTGCTTGAAGTTATTCAATTTGACAAAGCGTCCGAAAATTCCCTGCAGCTTATCTTCCGGAATCCCGCAACCGGTGTCACTTACATAGAAATAGATTTCCCGCCCGCGCAACTCGTAGCCAAAACGGATGCTTCCCTCGGAAGTGAACTTTATGGCATTCGTTATCAAATTGATAAGTATTTGCGACAGCCTGTTTTTTTCTGTATAGATAAAGCAGGACTCTTTCGCAGGATGGAAGCTGAACTGTACCTTATTTTTATCTATTCGGGGCGACAATGAATCGGTAAGTTCGTTCATTGTCCTGTTCAGGTCGATATTGGAATAGTGAAACTCCAAAGTACCGGCTTCAATCTTCGACAAATCCAGAATATCACTGATCAATTGCAGCAATAAAGCATTGTTATTCTCAATAATGCTTACATATTCCTGCCTGTCCTGCTCTTCATCGGCAGATGCCAATATGCCGGAAAAACCGACAATGGCATTGAGAGGCGTACGTATTTCATGGCTCATGTTGGCAAGGAAAGCCGATTTCAGACGGTTGGACTCTTCAGCCCGGTCTCTGGCTGTTGTCAGTTCCATTTCCATTTTCTTACGTTGGGTAATAACCAGCGACGAACCTACCAGAGTAAGCGGTTTCCCGTTTTCATCACGGGTCTCTATCGCAGCCTGCGCCTCCACCCACTCCATCCTGGGAACATGATTCTCTACGCTGATGACGCGATATTCCTCCTTTACCTTATCCGTACGCCCTTCCAGCAAGTCCTGGTAGGCTTGTTTCACACGCTCACGGTCTTCCTTGAATATTTTTGAGAAATACTCCGAGTCGGGTACGGCCAATTGCGATTCGTCCACCTTCCTACCCGTCACACCCAGTTCTATGGGTCTGTTTATATCGCAAAGTATGGTTCTGTTCAGCAAATCCCATTTCCAGGGCACAATATTGGCAACCTCCAACGCCATGGCAAGCTTCTTGTTGGTGGCACTCAGCTTCTGCTGCGCCTTGTGCAGTTCGGTGCTGTCCAGACAGAAAATATCGACTGTATTGCTTTGGTGAGTGCCTTTCAGCACTATATTGAAGAATGTGTCTATCCGCTTGAAGTAATACGGGAATGTGATGGCCTTATTCTCGTCCAATGACATCTTGATAAAATGCAGAAACTCCGGAGTGGATTCGGGAAATACCTCGCTTGCTTTCCTGCCGATTACGCTTTCCTCCAGCGAGAACATCTTTTCAAAGAGCGAATTGGTTTTCCGATATACCAAGTCCACAGGCATATCGTTTTCATCGAGAATCAATTCTTCCTGCATATAGAGTACGGGCATATTGTTTATCAGGTTCTTATAAGAAATCATCACCTCCAATTCGTTCTGCTGCAACTTCTTCAGTTTCTCCAGGTGACTGAAACGGTATTGAAAAAACAAGGCAAGCAAGATGAAACATACAATGGCTCCTACAATGAAATAACCATATAACTCCCAGAATGTAGGCGGTTTGTTAAAAAACACGGTGCCGGCAGGACATAAGTCCAATGAAAGGCCTTTACGGAGCAAAACGCTGTAATTCAGCACAGGGGCCCCGTCGGCAGGCAGATAGAACGGGATGTCGGACGCCTTGCTGCCGGACAGTACCAATGACAGGTAGTTTACAACATTCCGGTTGTACTGGTCTTGATCGAAGACATAACCGCCCAGCATGCCCCCTGCAGTATCCTTAACCGTAACCATGCCTATTGTGAACAAAGGAACGGGAGCCGTTGCAATCAGTTGGTGAAAATTAGTCACCAAAGAGGTGTTGCCGGCAAACGAGCGTTTGTAAATCCAGGACGAGAAAAGAATCCCCGTGGTCTGAGGGTCGATTGTATAAAGCGTATCCAACAGTTCATTGGCAGAAAGCTGCTGCGGAGACAGGAACCGGTAGTTCACTTCCGGATAATTCTTCTTCAATTCCTGGCGGATAAGCCAATCGTTGGTTTGATTGCTTTGCCGCCCGTCTCCAATAAAGATGAAGTTTTTAATCTTCGGAGTCATCCGGCAAACCAGATTTATATTTTCCTTAATATAAAAGTCGGAATACAAAAAGGTCAGATTATAGGGCTTGGCCAAATCGGCAAGGGGAATCCTTTCCGCCACGTCAATAGGATACTTCCTGACATACGCTTCGGTAGGCCCTATGTAATCGGCTTCGGCACACAATACAATCGGAACGTCGCCCCACATCCTTTTAAAATCATCACGCAATACCATAGCAGGACTTCCCAACAGCAACAGCACGCTCGGCGGATTCTTTTCGTATTTACCGGAAAGCATCTTCCGGAACTGCTCCAGGATAGAGTCGTTGTCCACCAGCAACATGTCCATATGCTCGGTATAGAGAGTCATATAGGGAATGTCCTGTACATAACCCGTAACTGCGGATATTATCCTGGAACTCCAGGGAGCTGCTTCCGTATACGAGTTAATAATCAGTATATTACTGTAAGAGTCTGAGAGACTCTTCTGTGCCATAGCTTGATTTGTAAAAAAGAGAAAAAAGAAAAAACAGCAAAACAGTTCTATCGCACGGGTACGGAATGTACCTTTTTTACCTTGTTTATGCATTAAAACAACTATTATGGTAAATTATAAATGTATATCGCGATAAAAGTAGTAATAAAAAACGGTAATTGCAAAAGGCCATGGCATATTAATCCTCTCAGACTCAAAGATTTTCCTTTATTTTTACTTGAACCGCGACGTATCCACTCCTTCCCTCTTCTTTTCCTTATAACCGCCGAACTTGTATGTGAACGATACGCCCAACTCGCGGAAACAAGAGTAATGGTTGGTTACATTCTGCGTCTGGAAGCGGATGCGCGGAGAGATTTGCCCGGTTTCGAATATATCGTTGCAATACAGATTCAGGACGGCCTTTCCCTTGGCAAAGCCATAGCGCAAGGCGGCATTTACATTGCCGGAAACAGGCAGGTCGTAAATTCCCTGAATCGCTTTGCTGTGCACAAATCCGGTGACGGTCAGCTTCAGGTCGGGCTTGGTGGAAAGGGTGAAGGTGTTGTTCATTTGGGCGATGCCGTAACACTGTTTGCGGTCGAAGGGGATATCCCAAAAGTCGCTGTCTTTCTCGCGATGCCATATACCGATAAAGGTCAGGCGGGAATTCAACCAGTTCTTTACCTTAAAGGGCACTGATGCCTGTATGCCAAACTGTTGACGGTAGTCAAAGTTCAGGTATTTATATATTTCAACCAGCCGTTGCGAGGACTGGTAAAGCGTCTGTACCGAGTAGTCCTTGGTGTGGCTGAACCAGGTGCTGAAGATGTACTTGCCCTTTAAGATATAGTTCATTTGAAACTCATAGCTTTGCGCAGGTTTCAGCAGAGGGTTGCCGTGAATCTCGGAATATCCGCCGCCGATATAAGAAACGGCATCCTGCACGGCCCAATAGTCGGGATAGTGCTTATCGCTGCTCAGCGCAAGTTGCAGGATATGTCCGGGGGCAGGCATATAGTTCAGGTTGACGGTGGGATACCAATCCCACTGGTTCCAAACGGGCGTTTTATAACGCTCCACAGCCAGCGAGGCATCCAGCGAGAGTTTATCGCCGAAACTCTTGCTGAAACCTGCATAGATGTTCAGCGTTTCTTCCCGTTTGCGGGATTTCATATTAGTGAAGTTACCGGCGGAATTATCACCGGCTGCCAACGAAGTTGTATTTTCATCTCCCAACTGTTCGCCGGTCTCCGGGTCGTAGTAATATTGGTAACTGTTGTCGATGCCGGTGGTATAGACAATACCGTAATTCAGTCCCCAGCCCTTGCCCAGGCTGTGTTCCTGCGCCAGAAACATTTTCCAGCGGTTAATGCGCTGGCAGTCCTGTGTAAAGAAGTCAAGCTCGTCGTTTTCCAGCAGGCGGCTGTTCAGCAACTGGTCGGACGGAGAACGGTAGTAAGTGAACTCCACACCGGCTTTCATGCCGAAAGGCGTGGAATAGTCCAGCCGGCCGTTGTGAAGCCAGTCGGTACTGTTGCTCAACGTGGCGGACTGCTGCGAACCGTTGATATTCATCCGGTTGTGAGACGTTGTATAGTTACCGTTATAAACAAAGCTCAACTGATGGTCTTTAGCGATAGTATAATCGGCTCCCACCCGGAAACTATGCGTATGCGAACGGCCGCGGCGTACCTCATCGGTTGCCATCGGGTACACCGAGCCATCCGCCAAAGCGTGCATAGCATCTTTGTCCGTCGTAGTGTAAGTACGGCCGTGTTTGTGCGAGTAAAGAAAATCCGTTGAGAATTTATTTCCGTTATATAAAAGGCTGGCACGCTCTTCAAAACCTTCGTAATGCTTCTGATTGTATTTGCCGTAGAGTTCGCCCTGCCAGGAAGAGGGACCGTCCGCGGTTTGCTTCAGTTGCACGTTGATAAGTGCGCCGCGCACCTGGTAGCGGGCGGGTGCGTTGTACATCACTTCGGCTTTTTCTATCCGGCTTGCGGGGATACTCCGCAACAGTGTGTAAAGCTGTTCGACGCTGAGGGTGGTCACTTTTCCGTTCAGAATGACGGTGACACCCTGCCCTGCCAGTTGCAAGCCGCCGTTCATCTCGGTTACGCCGGGAAGTTCCTTTACGGCATCGTAGGCATTGTCCACGGGCAGGTCGCGGATAAGCCGCGGCAAGTCATACACCAGTTTGCCTTGCGAGGCTTTGACTACGGGGCGTTCGCCGGTAATCATCACTTCGGGCAGGCTTTGGTAGATACTGTCCAGGCGGGCATCCGAGGTGATGATGCTGTCGGCGCTGAGGGTACGTTCTCCGCCGGTGATTTCCTGGGCGGAGATGCCGGCACTAAAAAGGCTGATTACTGATAACAGATAAAATCGTTTCATACGTATTCGATGCTTTAATTTATTGTATTTGATGTTTTAATTCGTTTTCACACCGCAAAGTACGGCATTACCCGCCCGACTTTGTGTTATCGCCTGCTTACCAAGTGTTATCTACTGTTACCGGAAGTGTTATTTAGTCTTATCGCACGATACACCGCACACCATAACTCCTTATCTTTGCCTGCACAAATATCAAGGAACCACCATGAAACTGCCTTTGAAATACATTGCCATACTCGTTATCCTGTCTTTGACGGGTATCTTCTCCTACCAGGCCTACTGGCTCGGCGGGCTGTACCGCACCATGCGTAACGACCTGGAGCGCAACATCATAGAAGCCATGCGCATGAGCGACTATAACGAAATGATGATCCGTGTAGACAATCTGCGTACGGACAGTATCGACCACGGGGAAGTCAGCGTATCCGCCGGCTTCGAGAAGGACGACAAGGCAAGCCACACCTATGTGCGCAGCACCACTACCGTAGACCGCAACGGCCAGAAAGAAGAGACCTCCGCCCAACAGGTCATTCATCAGAAGAGCGATACCCTTTCGATGGGTATCTCGGACAATTCCTCCGTACAGGCTATTGTCACCCGTGATGACATTGCCGCCCCGGACTCCGACGACGTACTTTTCATAGAACGGAACAAAGACCGGAACAAGGCTCAATGGCTGCATGCCGATTCAGCCCAAAAAAAGCTGGAAGCCGCCGTAAAAGACACCGGTAATCCGCCCCAGGCCGCACTGAGGGCAAACAGCGGGCTGGATGTGATTCTGCGCGACCAGAACAGCATGCTGGAACTCGCCACATATCTCCAGCGCGGCCTGCACTCCGGCCTGGATGTCATCTCCGACCCCGATGCCCTTGTATACGACAGCCTGCTCACCTTTCAGCTCAAAGACCGGGGCATCACGCTGCCCCACCGCCTGGAGCATATCTATACGAACGACAAGGCCTCTCCCCATACGTTTACAGACACGCTTGCCGTGGCGGGTACGCCCGGATACGTTCCAAGCCCCGAAGCCAAGCTATACGAGTACGCTTTCGACATCAGCACCCATCAGAGCTACCGCCTTTGGATGGAACCCGTTACCCCGTTGGTGCTGAAACAGATGTCGGGCATTCTGGCTACCTCGTTCGTAATCCTCATTATCCTCGGCTTCGCATTCTGGATACTTATCCGCACCATCTTGCAGCAAAAGACGCTGGAGGAGATGAAAAGCGACTTTACCAACAACATCACCCACGAACTGAAAACCCCTATCGCCGTGGCCTATGCCGCCAACGATGCCCTGCTGAACTTTAACCAGGCGGACGAAAAGGCCAAGCGCGACAAGTATCTGCGCATCTGCCAGGAGCAGTTGCAACGACTCAGCGGACTTGTCGAGCAGATACTCTCCATGAGCATGGAACGCCGCAAGACCTTCCGCCTGCATCCGGAACCGCTGTCCATGGAAAGCATTCTCGAACCGCTTATCGAGCAGCATAAACTGAAGGCGGAGAAGCCCGTGCATATCTCTACGGACATCGAGCCTGCCGGACTTACCCTCACGGCAGACCGTACGCACTTCAGCAACATCATCAGCAACCTGATTGACAATGCCATAAAATACTCGCCCGAAGCAGCGGAAGTAAACATCCGTTGCCGGCAAACCGCCTCTGCCGGACAAGGAGAGTTTGTTGAAATTGCCATCAGCGACCGTGGAACAGGTATCGCTCCCGAAAAGCAGAGCCACATATTCGATAAGTTCTACCGCGTTCCCACCGGCAATCTGCACAACGTGAAGGGCTACGGCCTCGGTCTGTTCTATGTCAAGACCATGACCGAAAAGCACGGCGGAAGCGTAACGGTAAAGAGCGAACCGGGCAAAGGAAGCACGTTCACTCTGAGGTTTCCGAACGGATAAAAGGAGTACCCGTCCGTTTCCCCCGGAAGAAACTCCGGTTTCCCTTAAGGGGAACGCGCGTTTCCTTTAAAGGGAACTGTCGTTTCCCCTAATGGGAACGGAAGTTTCTCCCGGCGGAAACGGAAGTTTACTTAGGAGAAACAGGAATATATCCCCGGAGTACATACAGATATTACATAATAAACAAGAATAACAAGAAAGACAAGGATGTCATGGATAAAATAAAAGTATTGCTGGTTGAGGATGAAGAGACCCTCGCCATGATTATAAAGGACACGCTGGAAGGGCAAAGTTTCATTATCCACACCGCTGCCGACGGCGAAGAGGGGTTGCGCCTGTTCTTCGACCTGCGCCCCGATGTGCTGGTGGCAGACGTCATGATGCCCCGTATGGACGGCTTCGAGATGGTACGCCGCATCCGCCAGACCGACAAGCACACGCCGGTGCTTTTCCTCACTGCCCGCTCCGCCATCAATGACGTTGTAGAGGGCTTTGAACTCGGCGCCAACGATTATCTGAAAAAGCCTTTCGGCATGCAGGAACTGATTATCCGTATCAAAGCACTGGCGGGCAAGGCTTTCAACTTTACGGAACCTGCTCCCAAAGAAGTCACCGACTTTGAAATAGGCAATTACCGGTTCAACCCCGTCACGCAACGGCTGTCGTATACAGGAACCGGTGCTGCTCCGCACGCCGATACGGAAATGGAACTCTCACACCGCGAATCGGAAATACTGAAGCGCCTCTGCGAGAACCGCAATCAGGTGGTCAATACCCAGAATGTACTGCTCGACCTTTGGGGAGACGACAGCTTCTTCAACTCCCGCAGCCTGCATGTATTCATAACGAAGCTGCGCCACAAGCTGGCGCAAGACGACCGCATACGCATCGTAAACGTGCGGGGGATAGGCTATAAACTGATAGTATAAAGAATGAGAAATAATATAAAGAAGTTTCAGAAAATTGACGGAAAGGATTATCTTTGTCTGAGAAGAAAACAATAACCGTGCCCAATCATGAAACAAGTTTGTTTTTTTATCATCGCCCTGCTGGCAAGCGTCGTTTCACTGCACGCCCAAACCGAAGCGAAGGGCGACAGCATACGCTCCCATAGCCTGCCCGACGGTACGCCGCCCGAAGGGACATTCCTACCCGAAACGAAGAATTATGACGGCTTTCTCCTGGACATGAGCCTCATGAGAATGGAAGCTCCCCGCCTGCCCCGGTTTACGTTGGAAATACCGGATGCAAGCAAAGACTACAGCCGGATATTCCGGCTCAACCCGGACGCGACCTACTCGCAGGGGCTTTCAAATGTGTTCTCGCTCACCAACGCCACCGTTTACAGCATGAATCCGTTTGGGCTGACGGGCTTCTGGTCATCGCCGGAGAACCTGCAAATGGGCAGCTTCAAACTGAAGAACGGAATGCGTATCAATACATACGGCGAGTACGACAAGGACGGCTGGAAAGTTCCCAACCGTTCGGCATTGCCGTGGGAGAAGAACAACTTCAAGGGAGCATTTGAAATGAAATCCGCCAACGGTGCATTCGGCATACGCATCGAAGTACAGCAGGGCAACCGGACGCCGTTCTAACCGTAAACATCACAGACTGATATAATCAGATACAGCGGTTCGACCATACTAAAGCATAAGCTCCGGCTCTGCCAATCCTTTCTCCTTGCAGTACGCATATACTATTTCCAGAATGGTGTCTCCGTACTTCTCTACCCCTTTCTTCCCGAAATAAGGGATGCGGACAAGCATGTCCTTATCGGCAGGCAACAGGTTGCTGATGCCCAAAATGGCCTTTTGCTGGATGACCGTGTAGACCGGCAGCCCCAAACGGGCTGCTTCCGTATTTCTCCATGCCACCAGGCGGTCGTATAGTTCGGGATGCAGTACGTCCGAAGGCACTTGAACGGAAGATGCCGCCGTTTCTTTCCTCTTGCGGTCCTGCATGTTCTTCTCCACCGTATCCGGCATGCCTCTCCGCTTCAGATCCTCTTTGCCGGAGACAGCATGCTCGCCGATAGACAGTATGGCTTTCCGCTTCAAATACCCGGCTGTGCGGAATCCGTGTTCCGCTATGTATGCCAGCAGCCCGTCTTTCAACAGGAAAAGAGTATTCAGTTCCTCTTTGGCTGCATTCAGTTGCTTCTTCAGCACCTTATTATCCGTGGCAAGAGCGCGTGGCCCTATCAATACGGGATACAAAAGTGCCATTTCATCTTTAAAGTAACCGGCTCCCGCGACAATCCGCTCCTGCAGGGGTTCGTCCGCAGCATAATCCTGTGCGGCGTCAATCAGGCGGTTGTACTGTATGCCGAACCTCTGCGCCACTTTTACCACCTTTTCGCGGAAACGCTCCGCCGCCTCTTTGTAGGCGGCAAGCTGCTTGGGATAGAGTTTATAAAGATGTTCATCGACCAGCCGTACATAGCGCTGCAACGCTTGTGCCAGCGGCAGGAAATCAAACAGTTCCGACAGCAGTCCGTGAAAATAGGCACGTTGCAGTGAATGGAAGCGGTTTTCGTCCGGCTCGTTCCGGCGGGCTTCTTCCGTAAACCGGTCTACGGCACGGTCGCTGATAACAGCCTTTGCCGAAAGCGGTGCGCTGAGCACCAGGCCTTCCAGCGTCTTGCAACGGCTCAGTGCCACATACGTCTGCCCATGTGCAAAGGATGCGCTGGCGTCGATAATGGCACGCTCAAACGTAAGCCCCTGACTCTTGTGGATTGTAATGGCCCACGCCAGTTTCAAGGGAAACTGCCGGAAAGTGCCTTCAATATCTTCTACAATCTCCCTGCTGTCTTCGTCCAAGACGTATTTTGCATTCGTCCACTCCTCTTCCTGCAACAGGAAAGTATCCCCGCTGTCTTTGGCGCGTACCTCGATACTGCCGGCAGAAACGGAGGTTACCTCACCAATCATACCGTTGTAGTAGCGGTGCTCGCCGGACGAGTCGTTCTTCACGAACATCACCTGAGCGCCTTCTTTCAATTCGAGAACTTCGTCCGTGGGATATGAATATTCGGGAAACTTCCCCTCGACAGTAGCGCGAAACGCATAGGTACGTCCCGGAAGCTGTTCCAGTTCGTAGCTGTTGATACGCTGCGCCTGATAGTTATGGGTGACCAGACGGATATATCCTTCCTCTTTCCGAGGCTGGAAGCCGGGAAGATAGCGGCGG
>OHBG01000578.1_pt1 | contig 16901 bp, 10 predicted proteins | sample 1577351 | NCBI WGS metagenome assembly OHBG01 (sample SAMEA3879596, study PRJEB24766) | human gut metagenome | biome: human-associated habitat; feature: feces | place: USA | collected 1985/1987 | reverse complement strand
TACTGATAACGGTTATAAAAGAAAAAACTGTCTAGCTAAATCAGGAAAAGACATTTATTCCGCGATTGTCGAAATTAGTTCCGAGCCAGTCGAAATTAGTTCCGAGCTAGTTTGAATTAGTTCCGAGCTAGTTTTAAGAAATTCGGAACTACTGAAAATCAGCACTTTACAAAAACGGCGAATCTTTGATTTCCGCACGCCGATTTTGTGTTGGGATGCAAGAAATGGAGCATCGGTTTGTTTACGTTTTTTAGTAAGCAGAAGGTCCTCAGCCGATGTACCGACAGCCTCGGAATGTCTGGTAAGTATCACGCGCAAGGTGGAAAACAATGGATAAAAGATGGAGAACTTATGGATAAAAGATGGAGAACAATGGATAAGTCGAAACAATGAAGAGGAGATGAGGAAATATAGGTATTTCCGAAGCCGCTAAATCCTAAGTTTAGCACGAGTTTATGCTTGTGTATGCAATAAAATAACGGGATTTAGACGTTTTTTAAAGCAAAATATTTTTATTCTTTTTAAAAAAAGAATAATTTTGCTCGTACTTTCCGTAAACAATCTCACAACCGCACTATGAAAAAAAACTATTTACTCCTTACTCTGAAAATCAGAACCATTGCTTCGCTTTGTCGGGCAATGCGCATCAGCATGCTCGTTTGGCTGCTCGTCATGGGCGGTTTGGCCGACGTGCGCGCCGACGTCATCACCGGACGCGTGGTCGACAAGGACTCGGGCGAACCCCTTGAAGAAGTCCAGATAGAACTGGGCGATATGAAAGGCACCACCTTTTACATTCACCGCTTTGCGACCGACAGCCTTGGACGCTTTACCACCTGCAATGCCGATGGTGAGTACAGCATCATCGAGTTCAGCCTGCTTGGCTACCACAGCCAAAAGAAAAAACTCATGCTGCTGGGCGGCGAAAAGGATACGCTCCGGTTGGGCGACATTCGCCTGGGCCTGTCGGACATCATGCTGCGCAATGCCGAAGTCCGGGCCCGTGCGCGTACCTTTGTGGTGCGCGGCGACACGGTGGTGTTCAACCCCAAGGCCTTCCGACTGGCCGAAGGGGCACGCCTCGACGAACTCATTGCCAAACTGCCGGGCGTCACCTCAAAAGACGGCACCCTGGAGTGGATGGGAAAGCCCATACGCATACTCATGGAGGGTAAGGAACTTTTCGGCAACACGTCGCTCCTTACCCAAACACTGCCGGCCGAAGCGGTGGAGCACATCAAGGCGTACGACAAGGCCGACGACATGGAAAAGCGAACGGGTAAAAAGGACGGCAACGAGGACTATGTGCTCGACCTGAAAATTAAACCGGGATTTCTGGAACGCTGGTATGGCGAGGCGGAAACGGTCTACGAAACAAAGGACAAATACAAGGTGCGCGGCGACGCTACCTACCTTTCGACACACGACCCCTTCCTGGTGTCGGCCAACGTGGGCAACAACAACAGCTTTCTACACGACCGCGGCTTCTGGGGATATACTCGCGGCGGAGGCTTGGGCAACGGCAAACAGCAGATGGGGGCCGTGGCCTACAAACACGCCTGGGAACGCAAACAGGGCGGGCGCACGCTCGACAACTTCGTGACCGTCGACGTAAACCTGCCGCACAACGATAGTTGGGACGACTCCGGATCGGCCACCGAGGTTTTCCGGCCGGGTACCGACCGCACCTTTACGCACAACCTCCGACACTCGTGGAACCACTCCTTCCGCCCCAAAGGAAACTTCCAGGCCGAACTGCGCACCGACACAATGACGCTCATCAAAATCAAGGCCGAGGGGGCTTTCGAAAAAAAACGGTATACCAAAAGCTTGCGCGAAGGGGTGTTTACGGCCAATCCTTACGACTTGTTCAAAAATCCGCTCAATGCCTTGTTCAGTCACCCCGACAGTCTGGCGCTGCTGCCCATCACCACGGTACGCACGCTCGACGATTTTGCCTCGGAAACCGATGTGTTCAACGGTAAATTTTCGGCCAGTTACAGCCGACAACTGAAACGCAAGGCTTCGATTGATTTGTCGGCAAACTACAATTATTACGAACAGCGCGAAAACTCGTTTACCGACCGCTACTTCGACTACTTCACCGACGCGCAGCCCGACGTGCGCGAACACCAGATGGGACGCAAACCCGAACACTATCACCGCTTCGACCTTTCGGCCAACTTCCGCCAATGGTGGGGCAAAAACGTGCAGTTTGCGGCTGCCTACCGCTCGAACTACCACTACGGAACCTCGACGCTCAACCTCTTCGACCTGCACCTGCTCACCGGCGGCTACGACCCCACGCGCCCCGTGCCCGAGGAATTGCTGCGCGACGTGCTCGACAAGGCAAACTCCTACCGCGACGAACAGCAAAATGCCAGCCACGAAATGAACGTGAACCTCGAAGTGAACCTGGGTAAATGGCGCATCAAACCCGCCGTTTCGGTGATTTACAACCACGAACAGAGCGACTACGACCGCGGCCGCCTCGACACCCTTGCCTCGCGTCGCTACTGGTTGGTGCATCCGAACCTGAACCTCACCTTCAAGCCTACGAAGACGGCTGTGTTCGACGCCTCGTACTCGTACAACGAATGGGAACCCTCGCTGTTGAGCACTCTGGCCTACTACGACGACAACAATCCGCTGCACACGAGCGAGGGTAACCCGAACCTGCGCCGTTTGGGCACACACAACGCGTCGGTGGGTCTGCGTGCCAATTTGCCCAAGCATCAGCAGGTGGTGAAGTTGAACCTGAGCTACTACAAAAAGGTCGACCCGCTGTCGAGCCTCATTCAGTACAACACGCAAACCGGTGCCTACCACTCCCAAACCATCAACATTCGCGGCGGCGAGGGCTGGAATCTGAGCAGCAACTACACGCAGTATTTCAAGGAGGCATGGGAGTTTTCGAACGACCTGGGACTGCGTTTTGCCACCGACTACTCCTACCTGCAGCAAACCGAAAACATGCCGCGCCCCCTGCTCAACCGCCAACGGAGCTACAACCTGACGGAATCGGCCTACGTTACTTACCGCACTGATGCCTTTAACGTGACCCTGGGCGGTAACTACTCCCTGACGCGCTACGACAACAACGCCTACGAATCGGCCGTCGATCAAACCATGCGCTACAATGCCTACCTGACCGGCGAATACCGCTGGCGCAGCTTTGCCTTCAAAACCGACTTCCGCCTGTAGGGCTTTTCGGGCTACGACACGCCCGAACTCGACCGCCTCGTTCCGCTGTGGAACGTCAGCGCCGAATACAAATTCCTGCGCAACAAGGCCGTGCTGAAAGCGGGCTTCAACGACCTGCTGAACCGCGATAAAAACTACTTAGGCTACGTCGACAACTACTCGCGCAGCGAAAGCTGGTACTCAAGCCGTCATCACTATTTCTGGATGTCACTTACGTATCGCTTCGATGCCAAAAAAACGAAGTAAACAGCCGGCCTCATGGCGCAGGCAAGGTTTTCCTGTAAAAACGCAGAGCAGGTAGTCAGCCCCATAAGCCGACTACCTGCTTAACTTTTCACCCTGCATTCGGCGATTTAACCGATGGATGCCGTTTTTTTCGGACAAATAGCTTGAATAATTACTGAATAGTCGCTATTTTTGTTCGAAAAATGTATCTTAGCACCCGAATCTGTGATGAAGGGAGCGCGCAGAACAGCTGCTGTAAGTAAGGGGGTGAGCCTTGCCTAAAGTGCGTGTTCGGAACGGCGTAACTCCTTTCCTGTTTTTTTCGATACACACAATAAATAATAGTACAATGAAAAAGTTGATTTTCTTGTTCCTGTTCCTGGTTACGGGAATGGCGGCCCAAGCTCAGTGCTCAGCACCCAACTTTGCCTTTAAAAGCGGTGAAACCCTGATATACGACCTCTACTTTAACTGGAAATTCGTTTGGATTAAAGTGGGTACCGCTTCGATGAATACGACGCAAACCACCTACGGCGGTCAGCCGGCTTATCGCTCGTACTTAATTACGCGAGGCTCAAAACGCGCCGACAAAATATTCGTGATGCGCGACACGCTTATGGCTTACACCGGACTTGACCTGGTGCCGAAGTATTATGCCAAAAAGGCGTTCGAGGGCGATACTTACCGCAAAAACGAGGTGTGGTATTCTTACCCCAACGGACAGAGCGCGGTGAAAATGCGCTATCAACGCGACAATAATCCGGCAAAATTCAGCAACCACACCAGTAAGTATTGCGCGTTCGACATGATCAGTATGCTCTTGCGTGCCCGTTCGTTCGACGCCACGAACATGAAAGTGGGGCACCGCATCAGTTTCCTCATGGCCGACGGCAAAAGCTGCGAGTGGAAGAGCATTGTGTATCGCGGAAAAAAGAAATTCCAGATGGAAAACTCGAACACCACTTACCGCTGCCTCGTGTTCTCGTTCGTTGAAAAGGAAGATGGCAAGGAAAAAGACATTGTCACCTTCTACATCACCGACGACAAGAACCACTTGCCCGTGCGCCTGGACATGAACCTGAACTTCGGCACGGCCAAGGCCTTCCTGACCGGCGCACGCGGATTGCGCAATCCGCAGGATGCCAAACTGAAATAAGCTACAAGCATAAGCAGAATGGCGGTGCTACGCTGTTTTGCTTGTTTAAGATACTTGCACAACAATAATCCCGAACCGCGAAACAGTGTGGCTGTCGCGGTTCGGGATATACCCATTTGCCGAACACAAATCGGTGCGTCCGGCGGAATTATATAAAAGGCACAATGAAACTCGTAATTGATTCTAAAATTCCCTTTATACGCGGCTTTGCCGAACAGTTAGGCGAAACCGTCTATCTGACCGGAGCCGACATCACTGCTGCCGACGTGCGCGATGCCGACGCCCTGATTATCCGTACACGCACACACTGCAACGAAGCCCTGCTCGCAGGGTCAGCCGTGCGCTTTGTGGCAACAGCCACCATTGGCTATGACCACATCGATACCGACTTTATGCACCATGCCCACATTGCGTGGAGCAACTGCCCCGGCTGCAACGCCACCAGTGTGGCGCAATACGTCGAAGCAGCCTGCTTGCTGCTTGCCGCCCACGGCTGCTGGAGCGAAACCCGGCGCCCCACACCGCTGACTGCCCCCGTCGACATCCGACGCCCCGAACGCAACGCATTTGCCGGGCTGACCTTGGGCATTGTCGGAGTGGGCCATGTGGGTAAAAGTGTGGCCAAGCGCGCTGCGGCCATGGGTTTCGAGCAAATTCTGCTTTGCGACCCTCCGCGCGCTGAACGCGAAGGGCAGGCAGCCTTTACACCGTTCGACGAGTTGGCACGCCGCTGCGACATCATTACCTTTCACACCCCTCTGACCCACGCTCCGCAACCATACGCCACTTACCACATGGCTTCGGAAGCATGGTTCGACAGCCTGCAACGCTGCCCCGTGATTATCAACACGAGCCGCGGCGAAGCCATCGACACCGAGGCGCTGAAACGAGCCATCGACAGCGGACGGGTGCGCACAGCCGTTATCGACACTTGGGAGAACGAACCCCATATCGACCGCGAACTGCTGCAAAAAGTATTTATCGGCACCCCCCACATCGCCGGCTACAGTGCCGACGGAAAGGCCAACGGCACGCGCATGGCGTTGCAGGCCGTGGCCCGACACTTCGACCTGTCCACCGATGCCTTTGAATCGGTTGTTCCACCCCCGTTGCCCGAAGGCTTTGCCTATTACCCCGAGGGACAGGGCCGGCTGCTGGCCGAGGAGTTGCGCCTTTACGACCCAACGCGCGACGCCGAAGCACTGCGAACTCACCCGGAATGCTTCGAAAAATTAAGGGGCGACTATCCGCTGCGACGCGAAATGCCCAGATTCACCCGATAATTCCATCATTCTCAGTTTTTTTATGAATATGCCTACCGAGAACATGCACCGGAAATCAAAACTTGAAAGCTGGCTGACGCTGGCCGGCACATTGGTTCTGGTGGTTTCGTTGCTGGTTTACTTTCTTCCGCGCGAAACGAAATTCGGCTATGAATACGAACAAGGACGCCCCTGGCGCTACAATTCGCTCATTGCCACCTACGACTTCCCGATTTACAAAACGCAAGAGGAGGTGCAGTCTGAACGCGACAGCGCCATGAAGGACTTTCACCCCTTTTTCGTGGCCGATGCCCAAAAGGCCCGACACCAGATTATGGCGTTCCGCTCTGACTACCTGAACGGAGCCTATCCCGGTGTGCCCGTAAGCTATCTGAACCACATTGAACAGCTGCTTGCCTCGGTTTACGAGGCCGGTATCGTCAATTCCGACGAATTGGCACAAATGGCCAAGGACATTGTGCCGGGCATCAAGGTTATCGACGGCACGGAAGCCGAAACGCATACCCTCTCGGAACTTTACTCCACCCGTTCGGCCTACGAATACATTGTGCATGCCGACACTTTCAGGTATCCGCGGCGCATGATGGCACGCTGCAACATCAACAAGTATCTGGAACCCAACCTGACGGTCGACTCGGTGAAAACCCGTGCCGCCCGCGAGGACGTGCTGGCCTCGGTATCGCCCGCTTCGGGCATGGTGCAGAGCGGACAGCGCATCATCGACCGGGGCGAAATCATCTCGGCCGACCAGTTTAAAATTTTGCAATCGTACGAAAAGGAAACTTTGCGCCGTAACGACAGTTCCGAAGGCATGTGGGGCATCATCCTCGGACAGGTAATCTTTGTGTTCAGCATCATCATTTTGTTCGTTATTTACCTGAACCTTTTCAGGCGCGACTACCTACATTCGCCCCACACCATTCTGCTGCTCTCGACGCTCATTGCCCTTTTCCCGCTGCTGACCTACATTATGGTCGACCACAAGTTCTTCAACGTGTATATGCTGCCTTTTGCCATGGTGCCCATGTTTGTGCGCATATTCATGGACTCGCGCACGGCCTTCATGGCTATGGTTAGCTCCATCATCCTGTCGTCGTTTGCCCTGCACTCGAACTACGAGTTTGTGGTCATACAGTCGGTAGCCGGCATGACCGCCGTGTATGCACTGAAGGACCTTACCGAGCGTTCGCAGCTGATGCGCGTGGCGCTGGCCGTGTTTACAGCCAGTTCGTTTGTGATGCTGGGCTTCGACCTTTCGCAAGGCATCGACTTTCATCACCTCGACACCGGCATGTACGTCAGCTTGGCGGTCAACGGGGTGCTGCTACTCTTTGCCTATCCGCTGCTTTACCTCATCGAAAAACTCTTTGGCTTTACTTCGAGCGTCACCCTCGTTGAACTCTCGAACACGAACAACAATGTGCTGCGCCGCATGTCGAAAGTGGCGCAGGGCACCTTTGTGCATTCGCTGCAAGTGGCCAACCTGGCTGCCGAAGTGGCCGACAAAATCGGTGCAAAGCCCCAGCTGGTGCGTACGGGCGCACTCTATCACGACATTGGCAAAATGCTCAATCCAGCCTTCTTTACCGAAAACCAGAACGGCATGAATCCACACGATGAACTGACCGAGGAACGTTCGGCACAAATCATCATCAGCCACGTGACCGAGGGTATGCGTCTGGCCGAAAAGTACCACCTCCCGAAGGTAATCCGCGACTTTATCGTGACGCACCACGGCTGCTCGCAAACCAAGTACTTCTACATTCAGTGGAAAAACAAGCACCCCGAGGAAGAACCGAACGAAAAGCTCTTTACCTATCCCGGCCCCAACCCGTTCACCCGCGAACAGGCCATACTCATGATGTGCGACGCTGTGGAAGCCACCTCGCGCTCGCTCAAAAACTTTTCGGAAGAAAGCATCACCGAACTCGTTGACCGCATTGTCGACGGACAAGTGAATGCCGGCTTCTTTAAGGAATGCCCCATCACCTTCCGCGACATTGCCGATGCCAAGCGTGTACTGGTTGAAAGCCTGAAAACGGTGTACCACACCCGCATTGCCTATCCCGAAGAAAACAAAGGCGATAAAGGCGAAGTACAAGGCCCGCGCCGCAGTTTCCTGTTTGCGCGCCGCAATATTTCGAATTATGCACGCAAGGACTAATTAGGAACACCTACTTAACCCCCGACGGCGAAAAATAAAGAGGCTGCAAGTTCATAAAATGTGCATTAAATTTGCGAGGACAAACAAAAAACTTTAATTTTGCAGAAAGAATGCCCCTGCTCCTCATTTATAGGGAAAAATGAGCCTGTCTTTATCGTAAAGGCGGGTGTGGACAATGTTTGTTGTAACCTCAGAAAATACTAATAATCTAAATACAAACTTAATTCAAATCAACTCTATGTGGTTAACTAACTCATCCATCGGACGGAAGGTAATCATGTCGGTAACCGGCATTGCGCTTATCCTGTTCCTCACGTTTCATGGTTGCATGAACCTGGTAGCCCTTTTCTCGAAAGAAGGCTATAACATGGTATGCGAGATGCTTGGTGCTAACTGGTATGCTGTAGCAGCAACCATTGGCCTCGGTGCACTTGTAGCCATCCACTTTATCTATGCGATTATCCTTACGCTTCAAAACCGTAAGGCTCGTGGCAACAACCGTTACGCTGTGTCTTCACGTCCTGAAAAGGTTGAGTGGGCATCGCAGAACATGTTTGTACTCGGTGTTATCGTAGTACTTGGTTTGTTGCTCCACCTCTTCAACTTCTGGTATAACATGATGTTTGCCGAGTTGGTTAATGGCGGTATGCCTTTCATCAACGAGGTTACCGATGCTTGCGACGGTTACAGCATGATTGCCTACACCTTCTCTAACCCCATCTACACCGTGCTCTACCTCATCTGGTTCGTAGCTATCTGGTTCCACATGACTCACGGTTTCTGGAGTGCATTCCAGACGCTCGGTTGGAATGGTAAGATCTGGTTCAATCGCTGGCGCATGATCGGCACTATTTACGTAACCTTGCTGATGCTTATCTTCGTAGCTGTAGCTCTCTACTTCGCATTCTGCGGTGGTTGCTGCGCTGCAACTTGCTAAGATATTTCCCCTGGGAATGTTGCCGGCTGGTACCGTTTGCCTTGCAGGCTGTAGCTCACACAGGCAAAGGCCCGGTTCTGCAGTCTTGGGCGCAGATGCCGCATTTGGCTTTCACCCCGGTGACTCCCCCAAACAAAACCACACCTCTTAATACATTTTCCACTCATGGCTACTATCGATTCCAAAATACCTGAAGGTCCTATTTCTGAAAAATGGACCAACTATAAAGCTCACCAAAAACTGGTGAACCCCGCCAACAAGCGTAAGCTCGACATCATCGTTGTAGGTACCGGTCTGGCCGGTGCTTCAGCTGCCGCTTCTTTGGGCGAAATGGGCTTCAAAGTGCTCAACTTCTGCATTCAGGACTCACCCCGTCGTGCTCACTCTATCGCTGCACAGGGTGGTATCAATGCTGCAAAGAACTATCAGAACGACGGTGACTCAGTTTACCGCCTTTTCTACGACACCGTGAAGGGTGGCGACTACCGTGCTCGTGAAGCTAACGTTTATCGTTTGGCTGAAGTGAGTGCCAACATCATCGACCAGTGCGTGGCTCAGGGTGTTCCCTTCGCTCGCGAATACGGCGGCCTTTTGGCTAACCGTTCATTCGGTGGTGTACAGGTAAGCCGTACGTTCTACGCAAAGGGTCAAACCGGTCAGCAGCTCTTGCTCGGTGCTTACTCGGCCCTGATGTGCCAGGTTCACGCCGGCACCGTACAGCTTTACTGCCGCTACGAAATGCAGGACGTTGTAATCATCGACGGCCGCGCTCGTGGTATCATTGCCCGTAACCTCGTTAACGGTAAGCTCGAACGCTTTGCCGCTCACGCTGTGGTATTGGCAACCGGTGGTTATGGTAATGCTTACTTCCTTTCAACGAACGCAATGGGTTGCAACTGCTCTGCTGCCATTGCTGCTTACCGTAAGGGTGCTTACTTCGCTAACCCCGCTTACGTACAGATTCACCCCACTTGTATCCCCGTTCACGGCGACAAGCAGTCGAAGCTCACGCTTATGTCTGAATCGCTCCGTAACGATGGTCGTATCTGGGTGCCCAAAAAGAAGGAAGATGCTGTTCGCTTGCAGAAGGGCGAAATCAAGGGTAGCGATATTCCTGAAGAAGATCGCGACTACTACTTGGAACGCCGCTATCCCGCCTTCGGTAACCTCGTTCCCCGTGACGTGGCCAGCCGCGCTGCCAAAGAACGTTGCGATGCAGGCTTCGGCGTAAACAACACCGGTTTGGCTGTATTCCTCGACTTCTCTGAAGCTATCGGCCGCCTCGGCGTTGACGTAGTACTCCAGCGCTACGGCAACCTCTTCGATATGTACGAAGAAATTACCGACGTGAACCCCGGTGAATTGGCTAAGGAAATCAATGGCGTGAAGTACTACAACCCCATGATGATTTATCCTGCCATCCACTACACCATGGGTGGTCTGTGGGTTGACTACGAACTTTCAACCAACATCCCCGGTCTCTTCGCAATCGGTGAATGTAACTTCTCTGACCACGGTGCTAACCGCCTCGGTGCTTCTGCTTTGATGCAGGGCTTGGCCGACGGTTACTTCGTGTTGCCTTACACCATTCAGAACTACCTCTCTGACCAGATTACGGTTCCCCGCTTCTCAATCGATATGCCCGAATTCGTAGCTACTGAAAAGGCTGTTCAGGAGCGTATCAACCACCTCATGAGCATCAAGGGTAAGAAGTCTGTTGACAGCATCCACAAGGAACTCGGTCACGTAATGTGGGAGTACGTAGGTATGGCTCGTAACAAGAAGGGACTTGAAACCGCTTTGGTTAAACTCAAGGAAATCCGTAAGGAATTCGAAACCAACCTCTTTATCCCCGAACTCACCGGTGTGAACGTCGAACTCGACAAGGCTCTCCGCCTCAACGACTTCATCACCATGGGTCAGCTCATCGCTATCGACGCTCTCAACCGCGAAGAATCATGCGGTGGTCACTTCCGCGAAGAACACCAGACTGAAGAAGGTGAAGCTAAGCGCGACGACCAGAACTGCTTCTACGTTTCGTGCTGGGAATATCAGGGCGAGGACAAGGATCCCGTGAAGTATCAGGAACCCCTCAAGTATGAGGCTATCGAGGTTAAGACCCGTAACTATAAAAACTAATAGGCATTAAAGCATGACAGTGCGTTGCACCCGATAGCCACTTCAAGCAATCGGGGCAACCACTTTCAATGTATGCCGAAACAAGAACATCTTTAAACGACAATCCAAAATGGCTAAAAATATAAGCTTTACTATTAAGTACTGGAAGCAGAATGGTCCTCAGGATGCGGGTCACTTCGATTCACGCGAGATGCACAACATTCCCGATGACACCTCGTTCCTCGAAATGCTTGACATCCTCAACGAAGAGTTGATTGAAGAAGGCAAAGAACCTTTCGTATTCGACCACGACTGCCGCGAAGGTATCTGCGGTATGTGTTCGCTCTACATCAACGGTACGCCTCACGGCAAAACCGAAACCGGAGCTACCACTTGCCAGCTCTATATGCGTCGCTTCAACGATGGCGACGTTATCACCGTTGAACCCTGGCGTTCAGCTGCATTCCCTGTAATCAAGGACTGCATGGTTGACCGTTCAGCTTTCGATAAAATCCAGGCTGCCGGTGGTTACATCAGCGTTCGTACGGGTGCTCCCCAGGATGCCAATGCCATCCTCATCCCCAAGCAGGATGCCGACGAAGCTATGGACTGCGCCACTTGTATTGGTTGCGGTGCCTGCGTAGCTGCATGTAAGAATGGTTCGGCCATGCTCTTCGTCAGCTCAAAGGTTAGCCAGTTTGCCCTTCTGCCCCAAGGTCGTCCCGAAGCTGCTAAGCGTGCCAAGGCTATGGTTGCCAAGATGGACGAACTCGGATTCGGTAACTGTACGAACACCCGTGCTTGCGAGGCTGTTTGCCCCAAGAACGAATCGATTGCCAACATTGCTCGCCTCAACCGCGAGTTCATCAAAGCCAAATTGGCCGACTAAGCTCAGCCGTTTAGCTTGCTAAACTCCCCCTAACAGGTGGCGCGGAATTACTACGGTGATTCCCGTCACCTGTTTTTTTGACCTATAGAGAAAAAGTAGTTTCCAAATATCCTGCAATTTGACCTATACGTCCGTTTTGATAGTCGGAATGATATAAAAAGGCATATCCCGATTTCACTTTTTTAGGTGCTTGAAAATCGTTCTGGAATGCCCGTAAATAAAGGGGGTGTAGGCGGATTTTAGCGTTTCAAAAAAATCGAGGTGCGATATCAGGTGCAGAAAAAATTTGGATTTCGGGGTGTTCATGTTGTATCTTTACCTACGGTTTGCACTGACTTTCGTCGCTCTGCCTTGACATTGCAGGTAAATAAAGTAGGGTTGCTTCAACCTATTTGATGAAAAAACATATTTACTGGTTTTTATTCATGCTTCGTTCTTTGACATATTGATACAACAGAAAGTAGGGCAGGTAGGCCTGTCTGAAACACTTATGCGTGATTGCGTATTACCCAAGTTCTTTCAACTGAATTGTTTCTACTGTTCACTCGTCCCCAATGTAAAACACCGCAAAAGCCGACTTCCGGCCAGCGGATTTCCATTGCATGACAAGGGAAATTCCGTTGACCGGAAGTCGGCTTCATGTTACTTTTGGGGGATGTCAGTTTACTTTTGACCCCTTCAAACAAGGGAGGTAGGATTGCCGTTTAGCCACGTTTTTGGCGTTCGCGTTCGGCATTCCGGTTCTTCGGCGTGCGCTTGGTGGTTTCCTTTTGCTTCACGATTTCGCGCGGTTTCTGCAAATAGCGCGGCACCTCGTTGATGCGCCATGTTTGCTCCACGTCCCAGTTGGCACGTATGGTGAGCGATGTAGGGTAGTAGTACACCTCCTCGGGCTGACGGCCTTCGGCATAATTGCCCGTGTCCCACAGGCCGTTGCCGTTGCGGTCGTTGAACAGACGAACGAACACATCGCCGGGTTCGAGGTAGAAGAAGTCGGCACGGCCGTCCTTGACCTTGGCCTGTCGCATCACTTTGTCGCCGTTAGTCACGAGCTGTACTACGGCCGAGGTGTCGGCATCGGGCAGAATCAGGAAGAGCGAACCGTAGGCATCGGCCTTCGAAATGGAAAATTGTGCGTCGAAGTTTTCAACCACTTTGCCCGATATGCCCCTGATACATGCCGAGTCAACATTCAGCACATACTGCTGTCCGGGACGCCAGGCACCCTTCAGTGTGTAGCGCAAGAGCGAAAGTGAGTCGCGTTCGAGCTTGAAGGGGGCATTGTGATATGTGGAGTCTACTTGCAAGAACAGGTGGATGCCCGCTGTATCCATACTTTCAGCCGGTTCGGCCAGCGTAAAGTGCAGGTTGCGGTCGGGGGGCATGCTGCTGCGGATGTGAAATTCCACTTTGAGCGGTTCGACGGGCGGCGTTTCCTGCGAAAAGTCGCCCCGTTTATGGCGTTTTTCTAGTCCGCGTTGCCAGCGTTCCATGATTTCGGCCTCCATTTTTTTGCGGCGTTCGTAAGTAAAGCGCGGCACCAGGTAGAGCGTGTCGGTTTGCATATAGTTAGCTCCCGTCGAATCGTTCGTGGCCTCGTAGGTGCAGATAATGCCAAGCGAATCGCGGTTGACGAGCGTTGTGTCTGTCAGCCAGTATGTCAGCGTGTCGTTGCCCGCAGTTCGTTCGCGCAGCAAGTATTTATCGGCGTCGAAGTCGATACCTTGCACTTTGGGTTCGTGGACCGAAGGAGCCGTAAAGTAAAGTTTGAACCACGCAGGGTCGCGTTCGGTTTTCAGCAGTTGTCGCGTCAGGTTCTTTTCCGAAAAGGCCAGCAGCACCACGTCGTCGGGCGTGTAGTGCGTAAAGGGCACCGAGCGAATGGTGTCGATGTGCACGGTATCGGCCCAGAGCGTGTCGCGGCGTATGTCGGGATAGCTCGACGGGCGTATGCTGTCGCGGCTGAAGGCCAGCATTTCACCGCGTACATAGCGGAAGTCGTTGTCCATGTCCTTCAGTGCATAGGCGCGGTAAGTGCCAGGGGCTACTCCCTTGATGCAAAAGTGCCCGTTGCCGTCGGTGCGTGCCACACGCATAAAGGGCTGTGTGGTGAAGACCGAATCGGCCAGGTTGCTGTGTAGCCCGACGAGAATGCCCTTCACGGGTTCCAGATTGTCGGCCTGCAGCACATAGCCGGCTACTTCGAGGGTGTCGACGCGGTTGCCCGTTGAAAAGTAGTAGGTAAAGTTGCCCAAGGGGTTACCTTCGTTCGAATCGACAATGGCATCGCTGAAGTCGATGGTATAGGTGGTAGCCGGTTTCAGCGTGTCGAGCAGTTCGATGCTGATACGTTTGCCCGCTGTTTTGATTTCGGGCATATTGATTTGCGGTGGCGACACAATCACCTTTTCCTGTGCATTCTCCACCTTGATGAGTTCGTCGAAGGCAATGGTCACCTTGTGTGAGTTTACGCCCGTTCGTCCCAGTTCGGGCGTCATGGCCACGATGCGCGGCGGAGTTTCGTCGTAAGGTCCGCCGTCGGGTCCGCTTCCGGGGTTGGCACAGCCCGTGAGCATGTATAGCACGGCCACCATACCTATAATAAGGAGTGCTTTAACGTAAGTATTCAATGTAGTAATCAGTTTGACGGAAATGAACCGGTTATTGTTTGCTTTCGTCGTGAATGAGCTTCAGCACCTGGTCAATGATGTCGCGGTGATTATTGAGTCGGGGCACTTTGTGCTGTCCGCCCAGTTTGCCGATGCTTTTGAGCCAGTCGTTGAACAGTCCTTTGCGTGCCGACACAATTTCGAGCTGTTGCAGCGTAATGTTTTTGTAGCGTTTGGCTTCGTAGTCCGAGTTGATGCGCTGCAGTGCGTTGTCCAGGCATTCGGCAAAGGCTGCGAGGTCGGCAGGTTCCTTTTCGAACTCGATGACCCACTGGTGTCGGCATTTTCCTTCGGCGTTCATAAACACTGGGGCAGCGGTGTATTCATTCACCACAGCTCCCGTAGTGCGGCAAGCCTCGAACAACCCCTTTTCGGCATTGTCGACAATGAGTTCCTCGCCAAAAGCATTGATAAAGCTCTTGGTTCGGCCGCTGATGATGAATTTGTAGGGGTTGACCTCGGTGAAGCGCACCGTATCGCCAATTTGGTAACGCCACAGTCCGCACGAAGTGGAAATGACGATGGCATAGTTTTTATTAGCCTCGACCTCCCACAGCGGCAACACGGTGGGGTTGTTGCGTCCCACTTCGTCGAGCGGTATAAATTCGTAGAACACGCCGTAGTCAATCATCAGCAGCATGGCCACATCGGTAGGGTCGTTTTGCAGGCCGAAAAATCCCTCGCTGGCGTTGTAGGTTTCCATGTAGTGCATGCGCGGCGAGGTGATGAGCCGGTGATACTGGTCGCGGTAGGGCGTAAAGGCGACACCGCCGTGAAAGAACACTTCGAGGTTAGGCCACACTTCTTCAAGTGTGTTTTTGCCGGTGATTTCGAGTACGCGGTTGAGCACGGCCATCATCCACGAAGGCACGCCCGACAGGTTCGTCACGTTCTGTTTGGCTGCGATTTCGGCGATGCGGTCGCGTTTTTCTTCAAAGTCCGACAAGAGTGCGATGCGTTTAGGTGGCACGCGCACCAGGTTTACCAGCGGATTGATGTTTTCAATCAGTATGGCACTCAAATCGCCCACGAGCGAATGCGGCAAGTTGTAGTTGGGTGCATGGCTTCCGCCCAGAATCAGTGCTTTTCCGTCGAACAGGCGGCTGAGCAGATTGTTGTGCAGGTAAATGGTCACGGCATCCTGTCCGCCGGCGTAGTGCGTATCGTGCAAGCCTTCGCGGCTGACGGGAATAAACTTGCTTTTATCGTTGGTCGTGCCCGACGATTTGGCATACCATTTCACTTGGCCGGGCCACAGCACATGGTTTTCGCCATGTCGCATCCGGTCAATATACCCTTTCAGTTCCTCGTAAGTGTTGACAGGAACTTTTTTAGCGAAATCCTCGTAATTGCGCATCGACTCGTAGCCATAGCGCTTTCCCCATTCCGTGTCGGCAGCTCGTTGCAGCAAATGGGCCAACACCTTGCGCTGAATTTCTTCGGCGTGGGTGCCATAGCGTTCGATGGCGCGGTAGCGGCTGCGGAAAAAAGGACGTATGATTGAAGTTATACTCATAATGACCGCAAAATTACGCATAAAAACGGCTTGCTTTGCCACTCATCGGCCTAAAATTGAGCAATTAACCGTTTTTTCGCACATTTGGCCCGTGCGTGCCAAGGTGTATGTCGTATTGCCTCTCAAATGCTTGTTTCGTATTCTTTATTTTATTTCGGAACAACAGGTATGCGCCAAGTGAACAGACTGTAAAAGGTATCGTAACAGTGCCTAAAAAATGAGGCGGCGCAGGTGCTTGTGGGGCAACTGCTTTATTCATCAACCAAGTCTGCCAAGCGGTCCATTGCGGGTTGCAAATCTTCGGGAATGCCCTCTTCCCACGAAGGCACGTCCAGCACAATGCCATCCAAAGCCAAAAACATTTCTTGGGGTATGGGCACTTTAAATGTCGATGTATCTAAGTCTTCGGTCCAGTCGTATCCCTCTTGATAGGGGTCGTGTTGCGGATTGAAAGCATAGCGTTGTTCTTGGTAAAAGCCAGAAGTGTAGTTTTGTTCAAGCGTCTGAATGATGTTGTAGTCTTCCAGATACCACTTGTCAGTACTTTCACATTCCTCACGGTTTGCAAACTTCTTACTGAAGCCGGGAGCCATCTGCCAATAAAGCAGTAGGCAAGTGCCCTTGTCAGTGTCGGGTTGTTCCACAATCCATTGGATAACATTTTTGGGATTGTCGAAGTTCCATGGTGAGCTACTCACGCCTAAAGGCATGAGCTTCGGAGATACCAATACCTCCTCTCT
>OHBG01000571.1_pt1 | contig 17072 bp, 9 predicted proteins | sample 1577351 | NCBI WGS metagenome assembly OHBG01 (sample SAMEA3879596, study PRJEB24766) | human gut metagenome | biome: human-associated habitat; feature: feces | place: USA | collected 1985/1987 | reverse complement strand
TGCCGGAGCCGGTTCTGGATGCGATGTTGGATAAACTGGAGGTTCCCCGGTTGACAGAAGCGCACGAAGTGGTTTATGCCGTGCAGGAACAATAGGGCTACACCCAACCGGGGGGAGGGTGTAGCCTTAGGTACCTTGGGGTGTAGCTATCCGGACCGGATGGCTACACCCTGTTTATTTTCTGGCGGTGTCTGTATTTTGTTTGTAATATTGTAACGGCGTTTTTCCGGTAAAGCGTTTGAAACTCTTGATGAAATGATTTAGGTCACAATACCCATTATCGACAGCAATACCCGTTAAGTCATTCTCCCCGTTAGCCGGTAGTTCACTGTAGGCATGAACCAAGCATCGGATGCGGCCGGAACGAGAAGAGGCAAATAAACACCGATACTGTTGAGGATTTATCATTATGTGTTTATCTTTGTGCCCGGTGAATTGATAACTAACGGTAAGGAGGGATTGCATCATGATAAAGATACTGGTTGTGGAAGATGAACAGCGTGTGGCGGAGCTGCTGAAGCGCGGTCTCGAAGAGTCCGGCTATCAGGTGGAACTTACCTACGACGGAGTTTGGGGGTTGCGCCTGTTCCGTGCCGGAGAGTTTCAGATGGTCATTTCCGATGTAATCTTGCCGAAGATGAGTGGTTTCGAACTCTGTAAAGAGATACGGAACATCAATAACCGGGTTCCGGTACTGATGCTGACAGCGTTGGGCACAACGGATGATAAGCTCGACGGTTTCGATGCCGGGGCTGACGACTATATGGTGAAACCTTTCGATTTCCGCGAACTCGATGCCCGTATCAAGGTATTGCTGAAACGACGACTTCCCGGTATACCCGAAACACAACTTACGGAACTCGTCTATGCGGACTTGCGCATCGACCGGCAGACAAAAACCGTCTATCGGCAGGAGAGGGAGATCAAACTCTCCCCCAAAGAGTATAACCTGTTGCTTTATATGGCCGAGAACCCCGAACGGTTACTTACCCGTGTTGAAATAGCCGACAAGGTGTGGAATACCCATTTCGATACGGGCACCAACTTTATCGATGTGTACATCAACTATCTCCGCAAAAAGATAGACCGGGACTATGATGTGAAACTGATCCATACCAAACCCGGTATGGGCTTTATATTCAGGCAGGAGTTATGAAGATAGGTACCCGGCTCACTCTCCGCTATACCGGTTTCACGGCAGCCGTTTTTCTGTTGCTGGTAGCTGCTATCTATCTGTTTTCGGAGCGGAACCGGAGCAATGAATTCTTCCGTGACCTGAAAAAGGAAGGCATCACCAAAGCCAACCTTTTCCTCGACAACCGGGTGGATGCCAAGACCATGCAGTCCATTTACCTCAACAACCGCGAATTTATCAATGAAGTGGAGGTAGCCATCTACGATACTACTTTCCATTTGCTTTATCATGATGCCAAGCAGATCGACCTGGTGAAAGAGACCCCTGAGATGATCGACCGAATTTTGCAGAATAAATCTATCGAGTTTTATCAGGACGGTTATCAGGTCATCGGGCTCCTTTACACGTTCCATGGTACACCTTACGTCATCACAGCGGCTGCTTTCGATGGTTACGGATATGCCAAGCAACACTCTTTGCAGACCATGCTGATTGTTCTTTTCTTTTTAGGTATCGCTCTTTTGGCGGGAGTCGGTTACCTGCTTTCGCGGAGTGCCCTGGCTCCTGTGTCCGATATTCTCGGGGAGGTGGAAGCTATTTCTGCTTCCCGTCTCGACCTGCGTGTGCCGGTGAAGGACGAAAAAGATGAATTGGGCGAACTTGCCACCACCTTCAACCGGATGCTGGAAAGGCTGGAACAGTCTTTCGATTCTCAGAAAATGTTCGTCAGCAATGTGTCCCATGAACTGCGTACTCCCATGGCTGCCCTGATTGCCGAACTTGAACTGGCTCTGCTGAAAGAGCGTTCTTCCGAAGAATATCGCCGTGCCATCGGTAATGCGCTCGACGATTCGCGTAAGTTGGTGAAACTTTCCGAAGGGTTGCTCAATCTGGCCAAGGCCGATTATCTGCCCGAGCAGATCAAATTGGAAGAGATCCGTCTGGACGAGCTTCTGCTCGATGCCCGTGAGATGGTGATGAAAGCCAACCCCGACTATACCATCGAATTGATATTCGGCGAAGAAGCTGATGACGACTCCGTCCTCACGGTGTTGGGCAACGGCTACCTGTTGAAAACAGCTTTTGTCAATCTGATGGAGAACAACTGCAAGTTCTCGGCCAATCACACTTCTTTTGTCCAGATCAGCTTTTGGGAGCAAAAGTCTGTTATCCGCTTTTCGGACACGGGTATCGGTATGAATGCTGATGACATGCAACACCTGTTTTCTCCTTTCTATCGGGGAAGCAATAAAGACTATGCCCGTGGAAACGGCATCGGGATGATGCTGACTCAAAAGATCATACATACCCATAAGGGTGAAATCACCGTCAATAGCCAGCCGGGTGAAGGTACGGTCTATACGGTGGAAATTCCTCATATCTGAAGAAACTCTAATAAAACTCTAATAGTACTCTAATCGTTCTCTAACGCCCTTTTTGCGGGGAGCTCCCTACCTTTGTACTGTAAAGGCAAATGAATGAATGGGATTCTTCCAATAGGGAGCGGCCCCGTATCTCTAAAAAAAATGTACTATGATGATTTTTAGAAAGAAACAAACAGACAAGACTGTGCAGTTCAATACCGAGAAGGTATTTCTGGCAGCAACCCAACCGCTGAAGTTGGTGTATGGCTATTTTTGTACTACCCCCCACGGACTCTCGGAGGAGGATGCGGAAGAGCGGCTTAAAAGCTGCGGTGAGAATAAAATTGTGCAAGAGACGCACCCCAATCCGCTTCTGATGTTTTGCAAAACCTTTATCAACCCCTTTATCGGTGTACTGATGGCACTTGTGCTTGTGTCGTTGGTGCTCGACGTCTGGATGGCCCGGCCCGAAGAGCGGGAGTGGACCAGTATCCTTGTCATCGGAAGTATGGTGATGCTGAGTGTCGTGTTGCGCTTCTCGCAGGAGTGGCGCTCCGGCAAGGCTTCGGATGCTTTGCAAAAGATGGTGAAAAATACCGCATCCGTCATTCGTAGCGGTGCCCCGGAGTCGTACGAGATCAACATTACAGATTTGGTGCCGGGAGACATCATCTGTCTGGCTGCCGGAGATATGATTCCGGCCGATGTCCGCGTCATCGAGTCGAAAGACCTGTTTGTCAGCCAGTCCTCGTTGACCGGAGAATCCGATGCCATAGAGAAGTGTGCCGTATTGGCGGAGGATCGTCACCGTTCCGGCAGTGTGGTCGAGCTTGATGATATTTGCTTCATGGGCTCCAATGTAGTGAGCGGTTCGGCACGTGCTATTGTTTTCGGTACAGGGCGAGATACCTATCTGGGCACCATCGCCCGGAGTATCGTCGGCGTACGTGCGCAGACGGCATTCGATAAAGGAATCAGCAATGTCAGTCTTTTGCTGATCCGTTTCATGCTGGTGATGGTGCCTCTAGTGTTTCTCATCAACGGAGTGACGAAAGGCGACTGGTTCGAAGCCTTTATTTTTGCCATTTCCGTAGCCGTGGGACTGACTCCTGAGATGCTTCCGATGATTGTCACCGCTAACCTGAGCAAAGGAGCTGTCTCTATGGCTAAGAAAAAGACCATTGTCAAGAACCTCAACGCCATCCAGAATTTCGGGGCGATGGACATTCTTTGCACCGATAAGACCGGGACACTGACCCGCGACCACATTGTGCTGGAAAAGTTTATCAATGCTGACGGGAGCGAGGATCACGAGTGCCGCGTACTCCGTCATGCCTATTTCAACAGTTATTTCCAGACGGGGCTGAAGAATCTGATGGATCGTGCCATCCTTTCACATGTTCGTGAGTTACAGTTGGATTATCTCAGGGATGCTTATACCAAGGTAGACGAAATCCCATTCGACTTTACCCGCCGACGTATGTCCGTGGTGGTGGAAGACGAACAGAGGAAGCGTCAGATCATCACCAAGGGAGCGGTAGAGGAGATGCTTGCAATCTGCACTCATGCAGAGTTCGGCAAAACCGTTCACGAGTTGACCGATGAGCTGCGGCGAAAAGCCTTTGTCATCAGTGAGCAGATGAACAAAGAAGGTATGCGTGTGCTGGCGGTGGCACAGAAGAGTTGGGTAGAAAAAGAACATGATTTTTCTGTCGAAGACGAATCCGGAATGGTGCTGATCGGTTATCTCGCTTTTCTCGACCCTCCCAAACCTTCGGCAGCCAATGCCATCCGGCAGCTCCATAGCCATGGAGTCGATGTGAAAGTGCTGTCCGGTGATAACGAAGCGGTTGTACGTACCATCTGCCGTCAGGTGGGAGTCGATACGGCCTGTACGCTGAACGGTACGGAGATAGAGCGGCTGACGGATGAAGAACTGAAGTTGAGAATACGGCAGACTACCGTGTTTGCGAAGCTGGCTCCCATGCAGAAGACCCGTATCATCACCTTGCTGCAGGAATTGGGACATACGGTGGGCTTTCTGGGTGACGGCATCAATGATGCTTCCGCCCTGCGCCAGTCCGATGTGGGTATATCTGTGGATACGGCTGTGGACATCGCCAAGGAGAGTGCCGACATCATTCTGCTGGAGAAGGATCTGATGGTGCTTGAAGATGGAGTGATAGAGGGACGCAGAACGTTTGGCAACATTATGAAGTACATCAAGATGACTGCCAGTTCTAACTTTGGCAATATGTTCAGTGTGCTGGCTGCCAGTGCCTTTCTGCCTTTCCTGCCTATGCTGCCTGTCCATCTGCTTGTTCAGAATCTGCTGTACGATACGTCGCAGTCCACCATTCCGTTCGACCGGATGGACCCGGAGTACCTGATGAAGCCGCGCAAATGGGATGCATCCGACCTGAGCCGTTTTATGATTTTTATCGGTCCGGTCAGTTCTATTTTCGACATAGCCTTATTTCTGGTCATGTGGTATGTGTTCGGTTGTAACTCTCCCGAACATCAGACTCTCTTTCAGTCCGGTTGGTTTGTAGAGGGCTTGCTGTCGCAAACGTTGATTGTACATATGATCCGTACCCGCAAGATCCCGTTTATTCAGAGTACGGCATCCTGGCCGGTATTAGGACTAACGTCCGTCATCATGGTTCTGGGAATCGTCATTCCCTTCACGCAGTTTGGGGCTTCCATCGGGTTGATGCCGTTGCCGCTCAGTTATTTCCCCTGGTTGGCGGGCATCCTGCTGAGCTATTGTGTGCTGACGCAGCTTATTAAACAATGGTATGTGAAGCGGTTTACGAAGTGGCTGTAAACACGAATAAAGACCTTAAAAACGGGTCATCCTGTTGTTATAGCAGGATGATCCGTTTCTGCATAATCTCTTTGAGCTGTGCCTGTAACTGGCGCGCATTGATGGGTTTGGGCATGTATCCGTCGAATCCGCTTTCCATCACCCGCTGTTCGTCCGAAGCGTAGGCAAAGGCCGTAACTGCGATGATAGGGACTTTGGCCGAATATTTACGGATCTCTTTAGTGGCTTCATATCCGTCCATGACCGGCATGTTGATGTCCATCAGGATAATCTGCGGATCTTCTTTGCGGAATATTTCTACGGCTTCGCGGCCGTCCCAGGCATGAAGCAGGCGGTAATCCTGGCGGAGGATGGACTCAAATAACCTGAAGTTGCTTTCGTTGTCTTCGGCAATCAGGATGGTCAGTTTGTCTTTCTCTACCGCAATGGGCTGTATAACTGCTTTCCGGACAGGTTCAGCTGTCGATGCGGCTTCGTAAGGGAGGGTAAACCAGAATGTGGAACCTTTACCTTTCTCAGACTCCACACCGATGTGTCCGCCCATGTGGTTGACCAGTGTCTGGCAGATGGATAGTCCGAGCCCTGTGCCTTGTGCGAAACTGTTCAGTTTGACGAATCGGCCGAATATGCTTTCCTGCTCGTCCTTGGCAATGCCGCAACCGGTGTCGGCAACGTAGAAATAAAGTTCTTTTCCGCGAAGCTCGTAGCCAAAGCGGATACTCCCTTTCTCGGTGAACTTGATGGCATTGGTCACCAGATTGATGATCAGTTGGGACAAGCGGTTTCGTTCCAAATGGACATAACATTCCTGTAAGCCGGGTTCGAAACAAAGTTGCACTTCTTTGGCCGGATCTAATTTTAAACGCAGGGAATTTTCCAGTTCGTCCATCACTTTATTCAGCTCAAAATCAGAATAAACAAACTCCATCGTTCCTGCTTCGATCTTTGATAGGTCCAAAATATCACTGATCAGTTGCAACAACAAAGCATTGTTGTTCTCGATGATACTCACATACTCTTGTTTTTCCTGTCCCTCTTCAGCAGAAGCCAAAATTCCTGAAAAACCGACAATGGCATTCAGCGGCGTACGGATTTCATGACTCATATTGGCAAGGAAAGCACTTTTCAAACGATCCATCATCTCTGCTTTATCACGTGCCTGAATCAATTCGGCTTCAGTCTCCTTCAATTCTGTAATGTCATAATTGATACCGATGATTTCTATTTCATTTTCTTCCGGTTTATAATTGGTGACCATTACATTACTGCTGACCCAATTCCATTCGTTCTTCGTTCCGGGACGACGAATACGCATCTCCCCTTGGAAATGCCTCCTTTTTCCGTCTCTGACTCCATCATAAAAATCGAGGAAACGCTTGCGGTCTTCGGGATGCATTTGGCTATAAACTGCTACCACCTCACTCAAAGGAATATCTTCCTCCTCACCTAAATTCTTATACCACTGTTTTATAGCATAACCTTTGCGGTTCAAGAGATTCAATTTGGCATATCCTACTTTTGCATAATCGGATATCATCAAGAAGAAATTCTCAAAATCACGAATACGGTTCATTGCATCAATACGCTCCGTATTGTCAATGCTTATTAAAATATATCCGCTGAAGTTGCCCTCATTATCATATAGTTTACTAACCTTCGAATATAGTTCTATCACATTAGAACGGCTTGTCTCATAATATCCTCCTGCTTGCTCAAAAGAATAATTAAGTCTGAAATCCACCAGATCTTCATTCCGCACACGATCACGAATCCCCTGCGGCACATTCGGATTCTCAAAGAAATTAACCCCTATCACATCCGATTTATTCACTACACCGAATATTTCTAAATCCTTATTATTCAAATCTATCAAATAGCCGTCCTTATCGTAGATCTCTACTCCTGCCGGAATATTAGCAAAGATATTCTTAAAGAGTTTTTCACTACGATCCAATGCCCGGTTTGCTTGTACCGATCCCGTAGAATCGAGGAATAGACCGACTATTTCGTCCTTTCCGGGAGAATAAATAACCCAATGCGTATACCGTTCCGTTCGAGGGAAATATTCATCTTTCTCTCTATAAGAATTACTATCCAGTATTTCTTCCAGAAAATTAAGTTTTTGGAGATAGTCAGGATGCTTTTCAGATGCCAAAGAACCAATATACGACTCCAAAGGAAGCCCGAAAAAGGTTGAACTGACCTCATTCGCATCCGTCACCCGATAATCGCAAGGTTTATTATTCTCGTCACGGATAATGGACATACGTATATATCCCATCGGCATAAAATGAAACAGATTATTTAGGAAAGTCTGTTCACGGATTACCTTGTCCTTAGTTTTACGCAACTCGATACAGATATTTATAATATTTCCTAATGAGGAGAACCATTGAAAATCTTCATTACTCCAGTCATGGTAAGTCTCAACCAAATCAATCCCCATATATCCCCAAACGCGGTCGCCTGTCATCAAAGGAGTCACCATTAACGATTTGATTCCCTGAACTACAAGAATCTGATATTCATCAGGAGCCTCTTCTAATAACTGCTCCAGTGTATTTAAAATAATCGGCTTGCCCGATAATATCTGTTCACTCCACCATTTTGACTCACTGGCAGGCATGTCCTGCAGATTGTCTATCTCTGCCGATACCCCTTCAGAAACAACTTCGTAGATACAACTATGATGGGCATAAATTTCGTCGTATTCAAAAATATAAACACGTCCTTTTCCATTATAAAGATTCAGAATATCTCTCAAAATATCTGCGATACAAGATTCTACTGCCTCATCACGTAGGAAACGAAGCAACGATTGCGAAACAAAATTCTGACGACAAAGCAAATCATTCACACGCCTTAATGCATCCCTTTGATCTTCTTCCTTGGGAGCCTCAACGCGCTGGATTATTCCAAAAGACTTATCACCTCCATCAACACCTGTACCCTTCTCACGAAAAGCCAGACGGGTATGCAACCAGACCTCGCCATATTTTGAATGAATAGGGAAAGTTTGTTCATAAAAGTCCTTATGGATAGAAGAATTTGCCCGGAACTCCTGGGCAATCTGCTTGCGATAATCTTCACGTATCAGGTTCAGAAAATCCGAAGTAGAGATGGTGTCGCCGTCCAATCCCAAAAGATCAGAAAGATAATCGGAACATAAATAATATCCTGCCGTTAAATCTACTTCCCACCACCCGATTTGTGCAAGAGAAGCCATTTTTCTGTATCGCTCGTTGTCTGTTTGCATATTTTGTATCATTGTAAAACAATAGGTTGACAAATATACAAAAAAGGTAATCACTCATACCATAAAGGAGCAAATAAAAAAGCTAAAAGAAGATTACGAAAATAAATAAATAGAATATGGGAGAATCTGTTTGTTACAAATTCTCCCATACCTCCTATTAAAAAAGATACACTTTGCTACTCTATATCTTATTTATAAGGAAATATTATATCCAGTCCAAGTAAACAGGGATGCATCTGCACCAGTATTCGTAGTCGGCTCGGTAAATGTATTCAATGTACCGTTCAGCTTATTCTTAAAACTCAATGTATGGGTGATGCTGATGCTGGAAGCTGCACTTCCTGCCCCTTTACTGTCATTCATATCAATCAAATCGATTGTACCGCCGGAACCTTTGACAAGGGCATTGGTGATCGTAGCTTTTGCTCCACGACGGATTTTAATCACGTCTTGCATACGGTCTGCATTATCCGTTGTATTGGCAGCATTATTTACGATTGTCATATTTTCAACCGCAAAGTCTGACTGACGTAAATGATCCGGATAAATGCCATCCAAGTTACCATCTGCTTCAATGCCGCGCGGATCTGCTTCCGTACTGGTATAACCGCTTTCCCAAACGCCATAGCAGTTTTTCAATTTACCGGAATATCCTTGAGTGAAGTCGAACATATCATCATCCGGGTTCACAGCCAACAGGTTGGTTACATTCACCGTACCGCCAAAGAATTCGATGGCATCATCCGCGCTCTCAAGAATGTAGATATTCTCGATCTTGGTACCGTTTCCAACACCGTTCAGTGTCAATCCGTTGTGCTCGATATCAGCAGTAGAGCGGGCACCGGCATAGCAGATTTTCACATAAGTCAGTGAACCGGAATTGTCATTATCGACATTACCACCGTATTTATAGTTGTTGTCGATTTCCGTCAGACCTGTATCACTCTTATTGGCGTTCGAACCGGAAATCGGAGCTTTACCATTGATAATGATTCCTCCCCAATAGCCGGATGTAGGGGTTGTTGAATTGGCAGTGAAAACAATCGGTTTATCAGCTGTACCGTCAGCATAAAGTTTACCGCCTTGTGCTACCAGCAGATAACTGCTGAAACCTTCGCGAGCCTTAATTGTTGTTCCGGCAGGGATATTCAGACGGCCTCCATTTTCAATGACTACCGTTCCGTTCAGAATATATTCCTTAGCTTCCAGTGTCTGTTCTCCGGTCAGCGTGCCGGACAGGATATTTTCGCCCACAACAATAGAGCTACCGGTCCCACCGTCGTTTCCACCATCTCCGTTACCATCACCGTCTCCGTCACTATCACTGCTACATGCAGTTAATGTAAGTGTTGTTGCCATAACGGCAAACGTCATAAAGTTCACAAACAATCTTTTCATTTTGCTTTCATTATTAGTTAATAATCTTATTTCATCACCCGGCTTAGAATGTACACGACACTCCCAGGCTTATATTTATTCCTTTCTTATAATCATTCAATATCACCTTTTCCCCGTTTTCGTTCGCTTTGCGGCTTAACTTATAAGAGGGATTCAACAAATTGCGGGCTTTCAGGTTAAGCGAAAGATGCTTGTTCAGTTTGGCTTGGGACACAAAATCCAGTGTCAGTACTCCCTGCTCCATTATATCCTGATAGCCCTGTGTGCCAATGGTATATATCTTATCACTCACATAATTAAGTACCAATGTATTGACAAAACTGCGTTCTCCTTTCGTGAAGTTATGCGAGAGGTCGAAATTGACAATCCACGGTGCAGCTCCTTCCAGTTGCGAGCCGGTGGTAACCGTTGCCAAAGGCATTTTTGCATTCGTGTAGATATAAGAGCCATTCAATCCCAAAGAGAGTTTATTCATTCCGTGCGCAGCATTACTCACCGGACGGACAAACAGATTCTTACGTATTTCTATCTCCACTCCTGCCACGGTTGCCTTATCCGCTATATTCTCATAAGAAAGATAACCTCCGGCGCTTGCCACTTCAATGCGGGATATCGGATTCTTAATCAATTTATAGAAAGCCGTAAGAGAAATCAACTCGGTCGGAGTGGGATTAAAGTCCCACTTCAGATCAAGGTTATAATTATCCGAAGGTTTCAGATTGGGGTTACCCTGACTGTTGAAGTTCACGCCGACATAACGGTAAGGAGATATTTCCTTTGCCTGCGGAAGCGTATATGTTTTACTAGCTCCCAGACGAAACGAGTTTTTATCATTCAGATTGTATTTGAGATTCAAGCTGGGCAGGAAATAATCTTTTTGGATGGTATTGTTTCCTTTAGAGCCTCCACGATTCACATTGTAATCCACTTCAATATCTACCTTGTCGTATTTCAGTCCCAGATTCACAATCCAACGGGGAGTAAACTGGTAGGTAGCCTCGGCATAAGCGGAATGGATATTCTTTTTCACGGTATATTCATCTAAGTTCTTTTGTATCTTGAACCAGTCGGAAGCAAAGTTTTCCTGATTATAATAATCGTCAAGCGAGAAGTCGTCTAAAGAAGGGATGGCAGAAACATGTCCTACGGTCAGGTTATATTCCGTGGCTTTGAAGTTATCATCTACGAATCGGCCTGTATATCCGAAACGGACATTCGAAATCTCTTCTATATTATCTTTCAGACGATAGACCAAGCCTGCTTTTACATTCAAGTCGTCTTCATCTAAAGTTGAGAAATAGCGCTGTTGTGAGTTGCCCCTTAGCAACGTATAGCCGTCTTCCGCTTTAGTCAGGTTATTGATTCGACGATCTGGTTCATAGCCTTTCACCATATTATAGGAAGCACCTGCATCAAGACTTAATGATTTGGTCAATCCCCAGTTAGTCATTAGTTGGTTAACGATCAGCATATTGTCATTCGTTTGTTGGCGACGGGTGAATCCGAGGTTTTCATAGTCGTCACTAAAAATCGAGTTCTTACCGTTGTAATCGCCCACCGACTGGGTATTGGCATGAATCATCATCAAATTATAACTGATGTGATGACGGTTCTGCATATCGAAATCCACATTGGCAAGTGCCAGTTGACTGATATTCTCCGCATACTTCTTTCCATTCATATCTTTGTAGACCGTACCGCCGGTAGTGGTATTACGTATGATTTCATCCGTATACTGATAGTCCGTCGTATGTCCGGCGGTCAGGAAGAAAGAAAACGGATTTTTGTCTTTTCCGACATAGAATCGTTTACCTCCGGAAATACTGTAACTCCGGTTGATTTGAAGATGTTGAGCGGAAGGGTCTAACTTATTTCTGAAGTTCCATGAGTTTTCATCGGCATGTTCGGTACGATTGGCAAAGCCCATGAAGTTCACTCCATCCTGTTTCAGAAAATCGGCTGCTACCGTTTGTGTATTCAAGCCACCGGAAATGCCGAATCCCAGATGACCGCTACCAATTAGTTCTTTGGATACAATATCAATGGTTGCCCCTCCGACATCGCTGCTGCCCCCCGCGTTGAATGCTTTCTTTACACCTACAGACTGAATAATGTCCGTACCGAAGAAATCAAGAGAGATATTCTTATATTCCGGGTCTTCGGAAGGAAGAGCAAATCCATTAAAAGTAGTTGCATTGTACCGGTCTCCCAATCCACGGACAAAGACATTTTTCACTCCGTCTTGTTTAGACACTCCGGCAACTTTCGTCACAGCACCTTCTGCATCCGAAACACCCTTGCGGGAAAGCTCCCTGACACCAACAGATTGTACGGCAATGACTGCTTTTTGCTGTTCGAGCAACAGCATATTCTCATTTTCCCTATTCTTCTTAGCTACAACCACCACATCGGCAAGTTCCTGTGCATCGGTTTCCAACTCCAGATTCAGTATCACCAGTTTTCCATTCTCCACACGCACTTTACGGCGCACTTCCGTTTTGTAACCTACATATTTAATCTCAATATCATACATACCTTCCAGAACGCCCATGCTGTTCAATTCGAAATTACCCTCCATATCGGTCACTGCTCCGGCTTGAGTTCCGAGCAAACGTATCGTAGCTCCTATCAAAGGTTCCTTGGATAGTTTGTCTTTCACAGCTCCTTTAATCTTGATATTGACAGCCAATGCAGGAAGTACACACAACAGGCAAAAGAAGGCCGCCACTGAAAATCGGATAAGAAATAGTTTTTTCATCTAACTTTGCTCTACGTTTTAATTACGTCGGCAAAGATAGAGGGTGAGCATTACAACCGTAAGACGAAAAAAATACAATCTATTGAAAGAGTCATTGCAAGATGATGACAAGATGTTACAAACGTATTATCAATCAGTTACGCTATAACTTTAACCTGTTTATAAGCAAATTTAAGACCGGAACTTCACTCTTTTATCTCTCATTATGCATAAAATTAATCGGCTGACAGTTGTGAGAAGGTGAAAATTTTGGCTGATAGTGTATTTCCACCCGCTTGTCGTCAAAGATATGTTTCATCGCTTTTCAATGCATTACGCAAAGAAACACCGATAGCTCCTTTCCCACTAAGTATATATCCAACGTTGGACTTTCTTAAAAAAAGAACAGGCATAATTGACTTGAAACTAAATATCATTATCTTTGTGAATGTTTCACGCTAAAAACAGATATGCGTCATGGAAGAGAATTTCAGAAGATATCCGATAGGAATACAGAACTTTGAAGATTTACGCAATAATGATTGTGTCTATGTTGATAAAACGGAATTGATTTATCGTTTGACTCATACAAATAAAGTCTATTTTCTAAGTCGTCCCCGACGCTTTGGGAAAAGTTTGCTGGTTTCTACACTAGAAGCTTATTTCCTGGGAAAAAAAGAACTGTTTCAAGGCTTGGCTATGGAGACTCTGGAAAAGGATTGGACGGTCTACCCGGTACTACACTTTGATTTTAGTGTGAGTAAATATATAACCGCTGATATGCTGTCAGCCGTTATTAACCGCCAATTGCTTTTATGGGAGAAAATTTATCAACGGGAAGAAGGAGAAACGACTTTCAGTTTACGTTTTGAAGGAATTATTCGTCGTGCTTACAAACAGACGGGTAAACAGGTGGTGGTATTAATAGATGAGTATGACTCACCAATGCTGGACAGCAATCATAATGATGAAGTTCAAAAGGAAATACGTAATATCATGCGGGATTTCTTTAGTCCACTGAAAGCCCAGGGACAGTATCTTCGTTTCTTATTATTGACAGGTATCAGCAAATTCAGCCAAATGAGTATCTTCAGCGAGTTGAATAACTTGCAGAATATCAGCATGAGGGATGATTACAGTGCTATCTGTGGCATCACCGAACAAGAACTGCGCACGCAATTGCAAATTGATATTGAACAAATGGCCCAAGCCAACAAGGAAACATACGAGGAAGCCTGTGTACATTTGAAACAACAATATGACGGTTATCATTTCAGTAAGAATTGTGTAGACATTTATAACCCATTTAGTTTATTCAATGCATTTGCGCAAAAGAGTTATGAGAATTTTTGGTTTTCGACCGGTACTCCCACTTTCCTGATAGATATTCTGCAAGAAAGCGATTTTGATATCCGGGAACTGGATAACACGACCGCCACCGCCGAACAGTTTGATGCACCTAGCAATAGAATCACCGATCCTCTTCCGGTGCTCTACCAAAGCGGTTATCTCACAATTAAGGGATATGATCCGGATTTCCAACTGTATACACTGGCTTATCCCAACAAAGAAGTAAGAAAAGGATTTATCGAATCGCTGATGCCCGCTTATGTGCATCTGCCTGCACGAGAGAATACATTTTATGTAGTGTCCTTTATTAAAGACTTGCGTATCGGTCATTTAGAGGAATGTCTGGAAAGACTGAAATCTTTCTTTGCGTCTATCCCGAATAAACTGAACAACAAGGAAGAGAAACATTACCAAACTATCTTTTATCTGTTTTTCCGGCTGATGGGACAGTATATAGATGTGGAAGTGGATACAGCCATTGGAAGAGCAGACGCGGTTGTGAAACTTCAAGATACCATCTATGTTTTTGAATTTAAAGTAGATGGTACACCCGAAGAAGCATTAACGCAGATTAACAGCAAAAAGTATGCTATTCCGTATCAGGCGGATCACAGGAAAATAGTTAAAGTAGGTGTAAACTTTGACAGTGCCACACGAACGATTGGTGAATGGAAGATAGAACTCGGGAGTTAATCACCGAGTTCATAAAAGAGAATGCGCTAAATCAATTTCTTTTTCTTCCGGTAGTTCTCACGAAACTCTTTAGGCGAACAACTCTTTTTCTTCTTGAAGATCCGGTTGAAATTGGAAAGGTTATTAAAACCGCACTCATAACAAATCTCAGCGATAGACATCGTAGAATCTACCAGCAACCGGGAAGCAAAGCCCAGCCGAATATCAATGATATAATCAGAAAGATTCTTGCCTGTACGCAGTTTGAAAAAGCGGCTGAATGACACATCCGTCATCCCAACCATATCAGCCAACTGCCCCAGACGTATTTCTTCCTGATAATGTGTATTGATGTACTCCTGCACTTTCTGCACACGCCGGCTGTCCGAATGAATATCTATCTTGGCAAAAGACGAACTGGACAAGGTACGCGCTTCTTCTTCAAAGAGAGAAAGTTCATACAGGATCGTCATAAACTTGATCACCGCATAGAACCCTTGTTTCTCGGAAGCAAGCGTATCCAGCAACGGATATATTTTGAGTATGGCAGACATCGGGAAACAAAGCCCTTTTTGTGCTTTATCCAGTATCCGGCGGATAGAGTCGAACTGATTCTTATTGATAAAGCTCTTGAAGAAAAGATCGGAAGAAAACTGAATCGTAATCTCCCGTATCTCTTTCGAATGGCAGTCGTTCTGTTCCCAGACGTGTTCCAAATCTTTTCCTGTTATCAATACCAAATCATAATCACCTATCACTTCGGAAGAGTCTCCTACAATCCGCCTTACTCCGGCAGCCTTTTCGGTGAAGTTCAATTCAAACTCGGAGTGGTTGTGTATAGGATAAGTGAATTCCGTTTTATAACGTTCCGCAATGTAAAAGCAATCCTTATCTGACAAAGGAGTGATTTCACGGATAATCTGGTTGGATAACGGTGTAGTCATAGTAATTACAATTTATAAGCGTTTTATCGTTTGATTAGTTTTCTATCTTTACCCCTATCTGATGCAGGTCTGCCCCCGACGGGTTTTGGAAGACACGCAAGTCGAATTCGGGAATAATGGCAAGCACATGATCGAAAACATCTGCCTGTATGCCTTCGTAGGCAACCCATACTTTATTGGCAGAAAAGAAATAAAGTTCCAACGGGATACCGGTTTCGGTAGGCTGAAGCTGACGTACCATGCAGGTCAGGTCTTGGTTGACAGTAGGCAGATTCTTCAGATAGTTAGTCAGATAGGCACGGAAAACTCCCAGGTTTGTTTGCCGGCGTCCATTCACTAACACAGAGTTGTCGATATGATGTTCCTTATTATATTCTTCCACTACCTTTTCCGTTTCATCCACATAGTCTTTCAACAGTTGTATCTTCCGGTATTTTGCCAACATCTCCGGTGTACAGAAATGCACACTGGTCATGTCTATATTGATGGAACGTTTCACACGACGTCCGCCGGATTCCTGCATTCCCTGCCAGTTTTGGAAAGAATCACTAATCAATAGATAAGGAGGAATGGTGGTGATGGTATTATCGAAGTTACGTATTTTTACGGTATTCAATGTTACTTCTATCACCGTACCGTCCGCACCGTATTTCGGCATCGTGATCCAATCACCCACCTTCAGCATATTATTGGCGGAAAGCTGGATACCGGAGACAAATCCCATGATACTGTCCTTGAAAACCAACATCAGAACCGCAGCGGAAGCTCCCAATCCGGTCAGCAACACCACCGGACTTTGCTTTATCAGAATACTGATAATGATGATAGCTCCTATAAAGAAGAGAATGACTTGCGCTGTCTGCAAAAGCCCCTTCAAAGGTTTGTCTTTATATTGTTCACGCGCGCTATATACCAGATACACAGCCGTAAACAAAGCACTGACGAAGCGAAGAAAGACTGCAAGGATATAAATCATGCAAAGTCTTCGAAGAAAATCAAGCAAAGCAGAGTCTGCATGTTCGGGGAAGGCAATAGGAATAGATATATAAATCAATATAGGCGCCACCATCCTGCTGATGTTCACCATTACTTTATCATTAAATACAATATCATCCCAAGTAGCTTTTGTCTGTCTCACCAATTTAGCCACGGTACGCAGAATAATCTTGCGGCAAATCAGATTAGCCAATAATGCTATTCCAATAATAAACAATAAAATGATAAAGTTATCAATCTTATCAGCCATAGCTTCATCCACTCCCATCGAGAGCAAAGCATGATTCACCTCTTGCATCACTACATTACCTGCTTCTTCCGGTTGCCCGTTTGCTAATGCCACACTCTCTGTATCAACCACTTCTTTTACTTCTTTCATAAGCAATCGTCTCT
>OHBG01000567.1_pt1 | contig 17257 bp, 23 predicted proteins | sample 1577351 | NCBI WGS metagenome assembly OHBG01 (sample SAMEA3879596, study PRJEB24766) | human gut metagenome | biome: human-associated habitat; feature: feces | place: USA | collected 1985/1987 | reverse complement strand
TGCTCAGGGATGTCCTTCGGGATGTCCGTGCAAAGACTACCCTCACTGCCTACATTGAAAATATCCTTCTTGAGCATTTGAAAGAAAACCAAGCCATGCTGAACAAGACAGCGGCACAGTATAAACGTAATCAAACACTTAATTTATGATAAAAACATTGTTATTGGATACATTTCTCCTCATGGGGATTATCTGGATGCTTATCAGCATTGTCTATTTCTGTATTCGCTTGGACAGGCTTTTGTCTTCTATGGAAAAACCTGTTGTGGAAACCATGGAGGAAACAGCAGAGGTAGTATTATCAGAAGAAGATATTTCTTCCCCTTCCGTACATTCGGACTACAATTGTTTTGAAGATTATCGCAATCGTTTTCTTCATACTTCACGCTTTCCAAGGAAAACAGCCTTTACCATGAATGTCGAAACCTTGCAGGTGCTTCGCAATATTCTACATGATTTGAATCAGCGTGTGTCTATGACTTCCTACATAGAGAATATCCTGCGTGAACATTTACGGGAACATCAGAAACTAATCAATGATGCAGCCGATAAACAGAGAAGTAAAACCACCATAACACTGTAAGTAATGGAAACAATTCTATTAGATATTCTCCTTTTCTTGGGTGTGATATGGCTACTTTTAGGTATCGCATACCTCTGGAAAATCTGCTTGCGGCCAGTCCCCAAATCTGTGGATGAAACCACAGGAAAGCCTATTGTCACAAAAGAACAGGTAGAACATGCCAGGCACGTTTTGGTGGGCAGGAGTAAACCCTTTACTTCCCCGTCTGTCCCCGAAATTCCCGCTGTTTCCTCGTCTGAAAATTCAGCCGATAATCCCAGTACCTTTGCGACGCAAAATGTACGCAAGGAAGATGAAACAGAATCAACTGTTACACCTCAATCCGCACCCGAACATACGGATGAAAAGGAAGAAGACAATGAAATGCAGGTTGACTACACGATGGACGAGCCGGACGAAGACACTATCATCCGTGAAGAACTGCAGATTGCAGACGATTCTTTACCCGAAGTCTCACCATCGGCAATTCTTACAAGGGACTTGTCCCGTATAAACGGCTGGCACAGGAATGACGATGCACTCGATGAGGAAAGCGAAGCGGAGGTTCACGAAACGCTGCAAGCGATACGAGGGACTGAGCTCATGGAATACATGAAAGAAGTCGCACTCGGACAGGAGCAAGACCATCAGAAGCTACTCGCTGCCATTCGCAAAGCGGAGGAAGCGGAATTAGAGGAAAATAATATAAACTCTTCTCCTGACTTTGAAACGAACTCAAACGTAGAGAGCTGCAACAACGATGTTACGGAAGATGACGAGCGTCCACTTTCATACTATCTGTAAAACTATTGTTTTTGTTCATATTGTAAAGTGTTCGAGGGGTGGCTCAAAAGTAAAACAATCAAACTATATCTGTCATACAATAAAACCGAGCCACCCCTTACCACCTCTATCTAAAAGAAAATAATTCATTTAACAACATAAAATAAAAAGAACAATGAACAACAAAAAGAAAATCACAATGCTATTCCTGCTGACGGCTACTGCCATAGGAGCATACGCACAAGGCAACGGCATGGCGGGTATCAATGAAGCCACAAAGATGGTAACAAGCTATTTTGATCCTGGCACAAAGCTTATCTATGCTATCGGTGCTGTGGTAGGTCTGATAGGAGGAATAAAAGTGTACAACAAGTTCTCAAGTGGTGACCCCGATACGAGCAAGACAGCAGCCTCTTGGTTTGGTGCGTGTATCTTTCTCATTGTGGCTGCCACAATTCTGAGAAGTTTCTTCCTGTAAGGCGATGGCAGCATTTGAAATCAACAAAGGTGTAGGTCGGACGGTGGAGTTCAAGGGCTTGAAGGCACAGTACCTCTTCCTCTTTGCAGGAGGCTTACTGGCAGTCTTCATTCTTGTGGTCATTCTCTATCTCTGTGGAGTCAGCCAAATTACCTGTCTTATCATAGGCGTAGTGGGTGCCAGCCTTGTGGTATGGCAAACGTTCACCATGAACAGAAAGTACGGGCAATACGGACTGATGAAAAAGGGAGCAGTACGTATGCATCCACGCTACCTTGTGAACCGCCGTACGGTCTGCCACCTTATCCGTAACCTTCAACCAAAGAAAGCGAAGAAATGAGAAATAAAAGCAAGATAACCACCTTGGAGTCGAAGTTTCCGCTGCTCTCCATCGAGCAGGGCTGCATGGTGAGCAAAGATGCTGACATCACGGTCGCATTCCGTGTGGAACTGCCCGAACTCTTTACTGTTACCTCTACAGAGTACGAGGCAATGCACTCAGCCTGGCATAAGGCAATCAAGGTGCTACCCAATTACAGCATCGTACACAAGCAAGACTGGTTCATTAAGGAAGACTATCAAGGAAAGCTCTCCGATGGCGGACTGAGCTTCCTTGCCCGTGCATCTGAACGGCACTTCAATGAGCGTCCCTATCTCCACCACTCAGTCTATCTCTTCCTTACCAAGAGCAACAAGCAGCGTATGGCACAGCAGAGTAATTTCTCTTCACTCTGCCGTGGACACCTCATTCCCAAGGAAATCACCAACAAAGACGAGGTGATGAAGTTTATGGAAGCCGTAGACCAGTTCGAGCGTATCATCAACGATACCGAGCAGATAAGGATTGTCCGCATGACTGAAGACGAGTTAGTTGGCACAAATGAAAAGGGCGGTCTCTTGGACCGTTATTTCTCCCTCTCGGAAGAAGGACACGCGTCTTTGGAGGACATCCGTCTGGGCGCAGACCTTGTGCGTGTGGGCGACAATCGCCTGTGCCTGCATACGCTTTCCGATACGGATGACCTACCGACAACGGTTAGCACGGACAGCCGATATGAGCGACTGTCCACCGACCGCTCGGATTGCAGGTTGTCCTTTGCCTCTCCCGTAGGGTTGATGCTACCCTGTAACCATATCTATAACCAGTATCTCTTCATTGAGGATAGCGATGCCAACTTGGAACGCTTCGAGAAGCAGGCAAGGAATATGCACTCGCTGGCACGCTACAGCCGTAGCAACCAAATCAACGAGGAATGGATACAGGAGTATCTCAATATTGCCCATTCACAGGGACTAACCTCTATCCGTGCCCACTTCAACGTACTGGCATGGAGCAGCGATAAGGAAGAACTTCGCCAGATTAAGAATGACGTGGGTTCTGCACTTGCTCTTATGGAATGCCACCCACGCCACAATACCATTGATGCGGCAACGCTCTACTGGGCGGGTATTCCCGGCAATGCGGCAGACTTTCCTGCAGAAGAGTCGTTCTATACTTTTATCGAGCCTGCCCTCTGTTTCTTTACGGCAGAGACGAACTATAAGGACTCGCTCTCACCCTTTGGCATCAAGATGGCAGACCGCCTTTCTGGAAAACCCGTCCACTTAGATATATCGGATTTGCCGATGAAAAAGGGAGTCATCACCAACCGTAACAAGTTCATCTTGGGTCCTTCGGGCAGTGGTAAGTCTTTTTTCACCAACCACATGGTACGCCAGTATTACGAGCAGGGGGCGCATGTCCTCTTGGTTGATACGGGTAACTCATATCAAGGCTTGTGTGAACTTATCCACCGCAAGACCAAGGGTGAGGACGGCGTATATTTCACCTATACCAATGAAAGTCCGATATCCTTCAACCCTTTTTATACGGATGATTACTTCTTCGATGTAGAGAAAAGGGAGAGTATCTGCACGCTGCTGCTCACGCTATGGAAGAGTGCCGACGAACATATCACTAAGACCGAGGCAGGCGAACTTGGTTCTGCCGTCAACGCCTATATCGAGCTGATATGTGCTGACCATAGCGTTACGCCCTGTTTTAATACTTTCTATGAGTATCTGCGGGACGTGTACCGAAAGGATATGGAAAAGCGTGACATCAAGGTAACGATCTCGGACTTCAATATCAACAACCTCTTAACTACATTGAAGCAATACTATAAAGGCGGTCGATATGATTTCCTGCTGAACTCGGACAAGAACATCGACCTGCTCTCTAAACGCTTCATCGTCTTTGAAATCGACCAGGTGAAGGACAACAAAGACCTCTTTCCTGTGGTCACGATTATCATCATGGAGGCCTTCATCAACAAGATGCGTCGATTGAAAGGCATCAGAAAAATGATACTCATCGAGGAAGCGTGGAAAGCCATAGCTTCGGCAAACATGGCAGACTACATCAAGTATTTGTATAAGACGGTGAGAAAATATTTCGGAGAAGCCATTGTCGTAACGCAGGAGGTGGACGACATCATCCAGTCGCCCATTGTCAAGGAGAGTATTATTAATAACTCTGACTGCAAGATACTGCTCGACCAACGCAAGTACATGACCAAGTTCGATGGCATACAGGCGATGCTCGGTCTTTCGGAAAAGGAAAAGAGCCAGATTCTCTCCATCAACCAGAACAATGACCCGAACCGACTCTACAAGGAAGTGTGGATAGGTCTGGGCGGTATGCAGAGTGCCGTCTATGCTACGGAAGTGAGCATGGAGGAATACCTCACCTACACCACCGAGGAAACCGAGAAGGTGGAGGTGATGAACAGGGCAGCACAGCTTGGTGGAGATATCGAAACGGCTATCCGACAGCTTGCCATAGAGAAAAGAAACAATAAAAAGAAATAAGTACAAACCATCAAAACTATAGTAACAATGAAAAAGTACATTTTCATGGCTCTCTTAGGATTGAGCCTTTCTGTTCCCAAAGCCCACGCACAGTGGGTAGTAACCGACCCTGGCAATTTTGCCGGCAACATCGTCAATTCGGTCAAGGAGATAGCAACAGCTTCGAAGACGGTGAAGAACACCCTTGACGGTTTTAAGGAAGTGGAGAAACTCTACAACGACACCAAGAAGTATTATGATGCCCTAAAGAAGGTGAACAACCTTATAGGGGATGCCTACAAGGTCAAGGAGTGTATCCTGATGGTGGGCGACATCTCGGAGATTTATGTTACCTCGTATAAGAAAATGCTCTCGGACAAGAACTTCCGCCCTTCGGAACTCGCGGCGATGGCGTCGGGCTATGCCAAGCTTTTGGAGCAGAGCGGTGAGAGTCTCAAGGAACTCAAGTCCATCGTCAAGTCGGGTGTCCTCTCGATGAACGACCACGAGCGCATGCAGGCAATCGACCGTATTTATACCACGCTTAGGGAAAACCGTTCGCTCGTGTCGTATTACACAAGGAAGAACATCTCCGTAAGTTACGTCCGTGCCCGTGAGAAGAATAACCTTGCCTCTGTCAAGGCACTCTATGGTAATACGGCAAGCAGGTATTGGTAAATCCACAGAATAAAAAAGAACTTTCATAAAAAACTTTTGCTTATGGATTTTGCCAGTTTACATGAGCTGCTCCGCTCCACCTATGATGAGATGATGCCGCTCTGTGCCCAGATGACGGGCATTGCCAAGGGTATTGCAGGCTTGGGCGCACTCTTTTACATTGCTCTTCGGGTATGGGCTTCCATTGCCCGTGCCGAGGCGATAGATGTTTTTCCACTTCTCCGACCTTTTGTCTTAGGCTTTTGTATAATGTTCTTCCCGACAGTCGTACTGGGTACGATGAATGCCGTTCTCTCGCCCGTAGTGCAGGGAACGGAGATGATGGTACACCAGCAGGAGGGGAACCTTGCCGAACTTACTGCCAAGCGTAACCGTTTGCAGGAGGAAGCCTACCTGCGCAACCCCGAAACGGCCTACTTGGTGTCCAACGAGAAGTTCGACCAGAAAATTGAGGAGATGGGTATCATCGGACCTGAAGATGCCGTGACGATAGCGGGTATGTATGCCGAGCGTGCCGCCTATCAGACCAAGCAGTGGGTGATGAAGATGGTGCATGACCTCATGGAGCTGCTGTTCCATGCCGCAGGACTTATCATCGACACGCTGCGCACCTTCATACTCATCGTCCTCTCCATTCTCGGTCCGATAGTCTTCGGCATAGCCGTATGGGACGGTCTTGCAGGTTCGCTCACCGCATGGTTCTCACGCTATATCTCTGTCTACCTGTGGCTGCCTGTCAGCAGTATTCTCACAGCACTTCTCACCAAGATACAGGTCTTGATGGTGCAGAAGGACATCGAGGCACTCAGCGATCCGAACTATCTGCCCGATTCGGGGACGTGGTACTACATCGTCTTCTTCCTTATCGGCATCGTGGGCTACTTCTGCGTTCCCACCGTTGCAGGCTGGATTATCGAAGCAGGAGGCGGTATCGGCTCTTATGGTCGCAATGTCAATCAAGCTGCACAGCGCGGTGCACAAAGTGCCTACACGGGCGGACGATATGCCGCAGCAGGTGCCGGGTCGGTTATCGGCAATGTCGGTGGACGTATCAAGGGTGCGCTGCTCAAAGGAAAATAGAAATCAAGCAACTATGCTTAATTAATCAACAGCTATAAAAGGAAAAAGAAATGGAATTCAAATCACTTGGTAATATCGAGACCTCATTCAGACAGATAAGGCTCTACGCCTTTGTCTTTGCCATCGTCTGCGTGGCAGTAAGTGGTTATGCCCTCTATGCCTCGTACAGCTTCGCTAAGGAGCAGAGGGAGAAAATCTATGTGCTTGACCAGGGAAAGTCGCTCATGCTTGCCCTCAGTCAGGATGCAAGTCGTAATCGTCCCGTAGAGGCAAGGGAGCATGTACGTCGCTTCCATGAGCTGTTCTTCACCATTGCGCCTGACAAGGATGCTATTGAGAAGAATATGGAACGTGCCTTCGTACTGTGTGACAAGTCGGCTTTCAACTATTACAAGGACTTGGCAGAGAAGGGCTATTATAACCGTGCCATATCGGGCAATGTCAATCAGCGCATAGAGGTGGACTCTATCCACTGCAACTTCAATACTTACCCTTATACGGTAACGACTTATGCACGGGAGTTTATCGTCCGTCAGAGCAACGTTACAGAGCGCAGTCTTGTTACGACCTGCACGCTGCAGAACTCTGTCCGTTCGGACAACAACCCGCAAGGCTTCCTGATGGAGAACTTCCTCGTCAAGGAGAACAGGGACATACAGACTTATAAACGATAAGGCTATGGCAAGGAAAAGAAACTTTTTACTCTCACGTCAATATCTGCGCTTTCACCTGTGGCTCCGCCATCGGTGTGAACGGCTCACGATAAGGCAGAGAAAGGAAATCGTCTATGGGCTGAGTTTCATCTATCTGCTCTGCTCGCTTTGGATGATAGCGCAGTTTTTCCTTCCTCCAAAGAAGGAGAAACTACCCATCCCCACGGGAAAGCTGACGGACAGTCCGATACGGACGGACAGCACTTTACATGAGTTACACGGCAATTTTTACCTACAACATCATCAAACAATCAAGGAAAATGGATAATAAACAGAAAGAACAAATGAAGAAAGGCTTGGTCTTCGGAGGACTGGGACTGCTGTTTGCCCTCTCGATGTGGTTTATCTTCGCACCATCGGGCAAGGATAAGACTGCAGCGGAGCAGGGACTCAATGACAGCATCCCGCAGGCAACGACAGAAAAGCTCACCGAAAACAAGCTCAAAGCCTATGAATTAGGCGACAAGGCGCACGAGGAAGAACAGACCCGCGAGGAGATGGGCAGGCTATCGGACTATTTCGCACAGAACACTGCTCCATCAGAGGAGCAGCGTGCAGAGACAGCTGCTTCTACGGCAAAGATAGAAAGCTCCATGCATCGCTATGAAGAGAACAATCGGCTCTTGAACTCCTTTTACGCTCCCGACCCACACGAGCAGGAGCGTGAAGCCTTGCGCTCGGAGATAGATAACCTTAAAAAGGAACTCTCTGCCAAAGACAGCAAGGAGGACAATGAAGAGAAACGGCAGCTTGCACTGATGGAAAAGAGCTATCAGATGGCAGCGAAGTATCTTCCTAAAGCATCAACTCCACCTATCTTCAATAATGGTCTGGCGGCAGGAAATGAAAAAACGGAAGATACAGCAGGTGGCTCTGACGCCGCTAAGGGCAAGACCATGCAGAAGGAAAAGCCTGTAATGGAGGTGCTGCCGGAGCGTAGGCAGTTAGTATCTTCACTTGATCAGCCTATGAGCGATGTGTACTTTATGGAGGAATACGGCAAAAAGGCTCGCAACTTGGGTTTCCATTCGCTTACCAGTAGTTCTCCATCTTTAATGTGCAATACGCTGAAAGTCGTAGTGGACAGAACGAGCACGCTCAAGGAGGGTGACAATGTCGTGCTTCGTCTGCTTGAAACCGCCAAGGTACAGGGACTGCAAATTCCACGGCATAGCCGACTCATAGCTGTCGCTAAGATTGAGGGTAACCGTATGCACCTGCTTGTCAAAAGCATTGAGGTGGACGGACATATCATAGCCGTCAAGCTCTCGGCATACGACACAGATGGGCAGGAGGGTGTTTATATACCCGGTTCGGAGGACATCAATGCGCTTAAGGAAGTCGGGGCGAACATCGGCGGTTCAATGGGAACATCCTTTACCTTCGCTTCCTCTGCCAAGGACCAGATTATCTCCGAGGCTGCCCGTGGGGTGATGCAGGGCGCAAGTCAGCTGCTTCAGAAGAAACTGCGCACCGTCAAGGTAACGCTCAAGGGTGGCTACCGCCTTTTCTTGGTTCAGTCCAAATAAAACAATCGAAAATGATAAGTAAAAATAACATCAAATCAAAAGGAACAATGAAGAAAATTATTTTATCAATGGCTATGCTTACCTTGGTGGGAGCAACAGCCACAGCACAGGAAAACAATGATGGTCTGACACCAAGCCGTCCGCTTACTTCGGGAGAGCTTTTTCAAGGTATGAGCCGTGCCATTCCAACGGGGCGTGTCGTACTACCGTATGGTCTGGACGTTACCTTTGACAAGACCGTGCATCTTATCTTCCCTTCTGCTATTCGTTATGTAGACTTAGGTTCGCAGAATATCATTGCAGGGAAAGCGGAGGATGCTGAGAACGTACTGCGTGTAAAGGCCTCAGTGAAGGACTTTGAGACGGAGACCAATATGAGTGTCATATGCGAGGACGGCTCATTTTACGCTTTTAATGTAAAATATGCCGATGAGCCGGAAAAGTTAAGTATCGAGATGAAAGACTTTCTCTCTACAACAGAAGGCAGGCTGCCAAGCAACCGCTCTGACATTTACTTCAAGGAACTTGGTAATGAGTCGCCCGTATTAGTAAAGCTGATGATGCAGACCATCTATCAGAATGACAGACGCTGCATTAAGCACATCGGTGCACAGCAGTTCGGTATGAAGTTCCTGCTTCGTGGATTGTATGCCCATAATGGCTTGCTGTATTTCCACACTCGTATGGAAAACGGTACGAATATGCCGTACTCGGTGGATTTTATCACCTTCAAGGTTGTAGATAAGAAGATGGCAAAGCGCACCGCCATACAGGAGCAGGTACTTCAGCCACTTCGTGCCTATCATCAGGTGATGCAGGTGCGTGGCATGAGCAGTGAACACTCCGTGTTTGCGCTCGAGCAGTTTTCTCTTGCAGAAGACAAGCAGCTTGAAGTGACGCTCTATGAGAGAAATGGCGGTCGTACGCTGACCTTCCATATAACGGCAGAAGACCTGCAATTGGCAAAGAAGATTGATAACCTCAAACTGAAATGGTAGACATTATGAAGAAGAAAATCATTTTATCGGTTTGTGCAGCGGTGGCAATGGCTTTAAGCTTGCCATCGAAAGCACAGCGACTGATACCCAAGCAAAGGGGCATAGAGGTCGTAGGGAGTGTTCCACTTATCAAGGGGGAAAAGTTCCTTGCAGCTGACAATTTCGGCATGGGAGCATCACTCACCCGATATCTGGGGCGTGAGAATTATACTTTTGTTATGGCAGAGTATGAACAGCAGAATATGCCGTACAGAAGTTATAACGTAAAGCTCAAGGATGCTCTCTTACAGGTGGGCTATATGCACCCTGTTCTTTCCGATAGAGGTAAGAACGTGCTTCTCTATGGTGGCATATCCGCCTTGGGTGGCTATGAGCAGCTGAACGAGGATAAAAAGCTGCTGCCCGATGGGGCGACACTGCTTGACCGCTCCCGCTTTGTCTATGGCGGTACCGTGCATGGTTCGGTGGAAGTGTTCCTAACGGACAGGGTTCTCTTTCTTGTAAAGGCGCAGGGACGTTTCCTCTTTGGAACGGACGTGCATCGCTTCCGCCCTGCTGTTTCTATAGGATTAAGGTTTAACTTTTAAGTAGAAGAAAAGATGAAGAAGATATTGAATACGATATGGGTAATGGGAGTGCTGACCCTTGCCGTGTTTTGCCTATCTGCTTGTGATAGGGATTTGGATGTTCAGCAGTCTTATCCGTTTACGGTGGAGACAATGCCGGTTCAGAAGGACATCGTAAGGGGTCAGACGGCTGAGATACGCTGCACACTGAAGCGAGGCGGTGAGTTTGCCGACACTCGCTATACGATACGTTATTTCCAGTCTGACGGCAAGGGCTTGCTAAGAAATGATAACGGTACAATCTTCAAGCCCAACGACCGCTATCTGCTCACAAAAGATGTGTTCCGCCTGTATTACACTTCTCTGTCCACCGATCGCCAGACGATTGACGTGTATGTGGAAGACAACTTCGGCAGGGTGCAGCAGCTAAACTTTAGTTTTAACAACAAGCGAGAAGAGGGCAAGAAGCCTGCATCTTCTCGCCACTAAGACCATAATTGATGCGAACGATAAATTCTTTCATTTTACTTTGTGTATTCTGCCTGTTCTGCCAGCCCATCCTTGCCCAGCGTAGGGTGCGGTTGGCAGACTTGCCACCTTTCGAGCGTGTCGTGGTCGTTGTAAAATATTTTGAAGGACTACACAGAAAAGGCTGTTATCCGTATGTCGGCTATGGGCATCAGCTGCAACCAGGAGAGCACTTCACGGCGGATATGACGGAACGGCAGGCGGACTCCCTGCTCCGTGCTGACCTTTGGAAATGCTTTGAACACTTCAAAGGGTATGGAAAAGATGCCCTGCTGCTCAGCCTCCTTGCTTACAACGTGGGTGTGGGGCGATTGCTTGGCTATGGCAAGCATCCCAAGAGCCGACTGCTGCGAAAGATAGAGGTAGGGGATAGAAACATCTATCGGGAGTACGTCTCATTCTGCCGATACAAGGGAAAGGTCGTGAGAGGATTGGTCAAGCGGAGGCAAGTAGAATTTGCCCTGTTCTTCATTCACTAATTATAAAAAGAGGCAGCGCAAAAGCAGCACTGCCTGTTCATGAATCTTAGTCTTCAATGTGTAATAAAGGGTAGCATTTTCAGGAAAAATGTTAATGCTCCTGGCTAAAGGAAGCATAATATGAGAAATCCCACTATTACAATCATCTTTACAAATGTTGTTCCGCTCATCTCAAAGCCTATGGAACATTTAGAGGTGCTTTTAAAGTCGCCATCTTTACCTCTCTCAAGATGGGTTGACTATTCGAAAATTAAATTCATAATAGCAAAGATAAGAATTTTATCTCAATATACAATAGAATCCTCTATTTTAAAGTATAAAATCGGAAATAGACTAACTTTATGGGTAAAATGAAAACATCATCAACGTGACACTGTGTATTTGATTTTCTGAGACTTTCTTTTGCTTCTTTTCTTTGGTCGCCTGCTCGTTTAAAGAAAAAGAAAAGAAGCCACGCAAATTTCCGTTTTGTGTGGCTCTTTGTCTTATTCAAGGTGCTGTTTCTACACTTTCGTTATTCTGCCTATTCGTTTATTGGGGTGTCTGTCAAACGCCCAATTTATCTCATCATCGGGTAAGGTGCTGTGAATGCTTCCACCCATAACCAACCCACAATTTTGCAGGACTTTCTGCAGTGCTTCCTTCTTGCTCTCTGCTACAACATCGAATACGCCGTCAAAAACATATTGTGTATAGACCAAAAATCTTTGTTTCTTCTTCATAATTTCCAATCTTAAAATTCAACCTTTAATAATCTGTATTCCTTTGGCTCTCCATTGGATAATTTGCGGTGTACAAGCCAAAAATGATGTGCGCCATAGCCGTATGCAAAGAACTTGTCAAGTTCTGTTTCTTCGGCTATTTTGCCTATTGCCGTCCTTAACTCTTTCTCGTTGTCGGATAGGGTTATTGCGTTGATAACCCTGATGAGTATGTGCGGTATCTCGTCCGCACAGTTATAGATAATGTTTTCAATCTCTGTTTTCATTTCTCTGATAATTTAATTATTTTACTATGCCGTTGCTTTCATTCTCTGCCTTATCAATTTGTGGTTGGCATTGACAAGGTTCACTATCTGCTCGTGGTATTCCGTGTTCTTGTTGCACACTCCACGACTTTGCACCACTTCCAATGTCTTTAATGATACCTCTATCGTTTCTATCCGCTTGCCCTCAATGGTAGCCGATAGGACAAGTGAGTCCTCCTTAAGATAATATTCGTTGGAAAATAGACAATTGTGCATTGATACGGCTTCTTCCAGATGCTCTTGTACACTTTCCAATACATGGACTTGGATTGTTCCGTCTGTGAAATGGATGCCGAAGAACTTGGATTTGAGTTCTTGAAAACGCTTTTCATTTTCCATCGCCTTTTGCTGTTTCTTGGCAAGCTCCTCCTTTTCTCTTTGCGTGAGCAGTTCCGTATGCCTACGGTCGTGTTCGGCTCTGAGGTCGGCAGGACAAAGATATTTCGGGCTGTGTATGTCCTTTCCCAGTCTGCGGAGCATATCCACATAGTCGCACCAAAGGGAAATATCCGTTATATCGTAGCCGTTGCGTACTGCAATCTTATAGGATTGCCAATAATCGTCAAACGCTCTTCTTTTGCCAAGAAAATAGCGCAGGTGGTCTGTACGTCCCGACTTCATCAATGTTTCGGCACGGCTGTCGGAAAGCAATGCAGGAATGAGTGTTGTCGGAGCAATGTCGTGAAAATCATCCTTAAAACCATTCCTGCGGAGTGTGTCCGTAACCTTGAACTTGGGATATATCTGCGAATAGGCTGCATATCGGTAGGCTTCGTTGTCGTTGCGGATTGCCATAGGTGCACAATAGGAGAATGTATCAACGTATCTCCCCAATACTCTCTGAACGGCAACAATTGTCTTTCGTCCTTGTGCGTTCCACCAATACTGACCGATTTCAAGCGCATAGTGCTCTGCCTTGCAGCCTTTCTCCATTCCCACAACAAGGAGGAACATACGCAATACTTGATACTCTCCACAAGCGGTTAGCGTGGTGAAATACCGCTTCTGCTGCAATTTACGCTCAAAGGTTTCCTTGACCTGCAACTTTGCCCTGCAATGAGGGCAAGTGCAAGTTTCTCTATGTTTGTTCATTATCCAACTATGCCCACAATCCATACAAGTGGTGCGACCTTTTGGCAAGCGGTAGGCAAAGTGGTCTATGCACTCACGGAAAGCCCATTTGCTCTGTGTCTTGGTTATTGGGCGAAGATGCTTGCTTTGTTCCAAAACTGCCTTTTCAAATTTGTTTCTCGGTTTCATCGTCTTAATCGAATAAAGAGGGTTGTACAATCTTGGTTTCTACTTTCTTGGTAGGCTCGCTGTGGTTGCGCAGCTTGGCAAGTTGTGCGTGTTGGTATTGCTCAATGGCGCACCTGCGTGCTTCTGCCTTTTCCTCTTCTGTGAGTTGTACCACGTGGTTTACGGCGATATGACAATTGAGAGGCTTGCCGATGTTGATATTGTCCGTGTCAAAATAATGCACTGCCATAGAATAGATTTCATCGTCGTCGAAACCATTGCAACCGCTTTTCTTTACCTCGTTTAAGATGTAGGTTACACAATCTTCTATGTTCTTGTTAGGTTTCATCAAGTTAGGGGCAAACAATGGGTCTGCCATAGCACGCTGATTAAGATATTCGGCTATTGTCCGTGTAAAATGTTCTGTACCTTTCATATTGCTTAGTATTTTGGGATTTCTACTATCTGACTGATGCGTCCATATAGGTAGGCTCTTAGACTTGTTCTGTCGGGTGCATAATACTCTGTCCATTGTCCGTACTGATTGACAAGGTATTTCTTCAGTACATCGAAGAAGTCAAACCTCCAGCCTTGCAGGGGCACGGCTGTGCGGAAGTAGGTGTTTGAGTTCACCGCTTCACATAGCCAATTTTTCTCTTCACGGCTCATCTGTTCGCCACAATTGAGTTTCAGACGAAGAAGATAAACCTTGCTATTACAAAGGCTCTCCAAAGGGGGAACGTCCCATTGTACAAACTTAATTGCCAACACTTGCTCACTCTTTTCAGCCGTAGGGTTAATGCGGTAATGAGAGGAGGAGCTATATCCTTTTTCTTTCATCGAAGATGTTGTATTTACTTTTTGCTTATCCATGGCGACATATTTTTTATGCGTCCAAAGATCGGAGTATGCTGATTCCTTTTTGTAGCAAAATAGAGGTAGCGGGGCAGGCTTACACAAGGTTTTGGCGGAAAATACTACCCATAGGTGTGGAGATTTTCCAGACAAACCCAGCGGCACAGACCTTTTGAAAGCCACAAGCCCCGTACTACCTTTGCGGATAAAAAGGAGAACAGCATCCGTCTCCTTGACTTCGCATCATGTGGAGCATTGGAAAAGAAGCAAAAGTGCAACGCTCGTAGTGGGAAATAGAAAAGGTGGCTATCTCGAAATGTGAGATAACCACCTGATGAACGATAAATGAAAGGTTTTACAAAGCTGTGCTTCTCAAAGCACGCATAGCAAGATGGCACAGAGAATTGCCAGCCAGAAGAGAATGCTCAGCAGCGTAATTGTCACTTTTAGAATTATCCTGACTATAAAGCGTAGTATCAGAAAACCTGCAATGACTGAGATGGCGGTTACGACTTGCGGCGTTACTATCTTTGAGATAAGCCAAATGGCACAGATAACGATAGAAAGCAGGATAGCGAGTTCGATGAAGCGTGTCCAACCGAAGCGGCGGACTTGCTTGGGAGAAGTCGGCTGCTGCTTGATTTTATCGGTTTTGTTCGATACGTCTGCCTTGATGAAGGCAGGTGTGTGAATGTCTTGATTCATGATGATTGTATTCATAATCGGAGCTTTTAATAGTTCAAGAGCGATAACAAGATGCGCAGACTACACAAAGACAAGTGTTTGCAAAACTCTTGTCGTGTGGAGTGGAGCGTTTATCTTGGCTCTTGACACTACAAAAGCTCCGTGTGGTGCTACATCAAGTCATGTTCTCACCGCCTATCGTTGGCAGACCATTGACCTCGATGAGCAGAACGATCGTCCCTGTCAGTTCGGTGTAGAGTTTATCGTACTCTGGACTTGCGCCAAAATCGTCCGTGAGTTCATACTTGTCGAAAACGCTTTGCACAGCCTTGTTCTTCAGAAGTACCGGGGAAAGTCTTTCCGGGAGCGGACTGGGAAGTTCTTTCTCAAACTCATTCTCCAAGACAGATACAAGCGTGTCGTACTTTGAGAAGTGCAGTCCTTGATACAACACTTCGCTTGCCATTGTTTCCGCTTCGGGATGGGAAAAGCCTTGTGCCACAGCATCGCAGTAGATGGTAAGGGCTTCATCGGCTCTTGCCGTTATGAATGGTTTGTCACTCAGCATTTCGGGGAAATGCTCACTGAGATAGTTCTCCAACTTTAGACGGAAGTAGGATAGTTCTTTCTTTGTCGTTTCCATAATTCACATTATTTTTGGGGTTATACATTATTATATTATCGGATTCCCATTGCCTTGTTAAACTTACCGAGTTTGTCGGCAAGTTGCTCCATGTCATGCTCAATCTTCTTGTTGGTTATGCGGGCATAGATTTGTGTGGTTTTAATATTCGTATGCCCCAGCATCTTCGACACGCTTTCCATTGGAACGCCCTTACTTAGCGACATAGTGGCAAATGTATGCCGGGCAAGGTGAAAGGTCAGGTTCTTCTTGACACCGCAAAGGTCGGCTATTTCTTTCAAATACGCATTAGTCTTCTGATTCGTCAGTATGGGGAATAGTTTGCCGTCCCGATAGGTCTTTCCACTATACTTTGCAATGATGCGCTTCGGAATATCGAGAAGTAGGACATTTGTTTCCACGCTTGTTTTCTGCCTTTTGGTCATAATCCACTGCTTGTCATCGAGCGTGACGATGTTGTCCGGTGTGAGATTAGACACGTCAATGTATGCCAGCCCTGTAAAGCAAGAGAAGATGAAAACGTCCCTTACCAGTTCCAAACGCTGGATGCCGAAATCCTTGTTGGCTATCTTCATGATTTCTTCGTCCGTGAGGAAACCACGGTTTACCGGCTCCAAGTGGAAACGATGATTGAGAAAGGGGTCGTGAAGGAGATAGCCACGCTTTTGTGCATATATGGTTACGGTTTTGAGAGCCTTCATTTTCTTGACCGACGTATTGTAAGCGCAGCCTGCCACAGTACTCAGATATAACTCAAAGTCTTGTACCACGGATGGTGTGAATTCTGTCAGTCCTATATCCTTTCTTCCATATTTATGGATAAGGAACTCTGAGAAATGTCTTCTCAAAACACTGTACTTTTGCAGACTGTCTTTGCTGATGGTGTGTCCGACACGCTGCTTGATGTCTTCGTTGAACTTGTCGAATATCGGGAGGAAAGTTGTGTACTCCCTGTCTTTTCCTATAAAGAAAGAACGGATTTTCTCCAATGACAGGGATTCGTCATCCTCAAACTTGCGGTAAATTCCATTCAATGTAGTTGAAATAGAGTCCAATGCGGCATTGACGGACAAGCTTTCTGCCGTCCGACCTTTAAGTCGGCTTGTGGCATTATTCCACGAAGTCTTGGTCACGAATATTTTCGTAGAGCCAAAATTTGCCATTTCTCCGTTAAGGAATACACGGAGCATTACAGGCGACTTTCCTTCTTTGTTCTCATAGTTTGAGCGTAGGTAGAAGGATACCTTGAAATTTGTTCTCATAATGCATCATTCTTTTGTGTAGCACTCGGCTGCAAAGTTAATATATAACATACTGAAACAGAGAGAATTGATGCCGTCAATATGGTATTCAGAATCCCGTCACTGCTACATTTTTTATTGCTACAATTTTTGTGTAGCAGTTTATGTAGCAGAATTTGACCGAATAATGACTGTCAAAACATAGGGTTATGCCGTCAGGCGATAGAGGTATATACAAAGAAAAATCGTTGTAAAACCTTGATTTTACAACGATTAGCTAATTTTTGAAGGCTAAATTGACAACCTTTGTGAAGTCCTTTTGAAGCCTATTAGCGGAGAGAGAGG
>OHBG01000565.1_pt1 | contig 17324 bp, 18 predicted proteins | sample 1577351 | NCBI WGS metagenome assembly OHBG01 (sample SAMEA3879596, study PRJEB24766) | human gut metagenome | biome: human-associated habitat; feature: feces | place: USA | collected 1985/1987 | reverse complement strand
TGTTCGGAGCCTTGATGGTTTCGTCAACAGGAACATTTGTGTCTTGTAAAGACTACGATGATGACATTGATCGTATCGACAATACGTTGAACGATCTGAAGTCACAAATTGCAGCTTTACAAACAGAAGTTGCTAATGGTGACTATGTTACTAATGTAACAAAGACTGCTGACGGAAAAGGTATGACCTTCACTTTCTCTAAAGGCAAGTCTGTTACTGTAGCTTTAGATGTAAAAGACGGTGCTGATGGCAAACCGGGTGAACCGGGTAAGAACGCTCAACAGGTTACAATCAGCGATGAGGGTGAACTGATGATTGATGGCGTAGGTACTGGTATCAAGGCCGGAAAAGCTGAAGCAGGTAAACCTTCTATTAAAATTGAAGGTGGTAACTGGTGGCTGATTAATGAGAAAGGTGAGTATGAAGATACCAAGATCCCCGCATCAGGTCTTTCTGCTGTACAGAATGATGCTGACAAGTCTTGGACTTTGACTCTTGTTGATGCTGATGGAAAACAACAAGTTATAGAAGTTCCTTCTGCTGCTACAATGATTTCTGAAATTGTAGTTGCTCCAAATAATGTTACCAACTCTATACAAAACGCAACAGCTGGAGTAAACGTAACATCTTATACATTTACAAAACCTGAAGAATGGGACGGTCCGAGAGCATTGGCGGATAACAAATCTGTAATTTATGCAGTATCAGGTCTGGATATCCGTGTGAACCCTGTTGGTGTAAATGTGGCTGAGACTCCTTTCACATTGGTAAATACCAAGAATTCAACATTCCCTAACATCAAATTCGCTGCAACTGCTGAAAGCGGAGATGATGCTTTGGAATTTGGTGACATCAATGGTCGTGCTGCAAATACAGGTAACGGTCTTTGGAGTCTAGGTATGAAATCTTTCATTTTGTCAGAAGCTGACGCTAAAGATTTTAAAGAAGCTGTTACTAAAGCTAATAACGTAGCATACGCAGTGACTGCCGGAACTACCACACGTTCTTTGTATAATGTAGCCATTGTTGAAGGTGAAGCTAAAGAGTTGAACAAAGTGAAAGTAAAAGAAATATCTGATTCTGAAGCTAGCTTGGTAGCAGAAGCATCGACTCCGACTAAAAAATTAATTACTGTGGACGTAAACAAAACTTACACAGTCAATCCGGTTGAAGCTGAAGCATTCTATGATATGCACTTCACTATCAGTAATTTGGATAGAGATACTTATGGAGTTAAGTTGGATGATGCAGCACGTACTTTCATTGTAACAAAGAAGCCTGATATGGTTACTACTAACTTGTCATTCCCTCTGACTGTTACAACTTTGGATAATAATGGTACTATCAAGGTTGCAGAATATACTGTGAACTTGAGTTCAAGCATTATTGCTACTCCTGACTATCAACCTGTAACATACAATATTCCTAACTTGTATGATACTGACACTAATAATGATCACTTCAATATCAGCCTAGAGACATTGAAGACTGCTTTGGGTGACAACTATGTGACTTGGGGTAACAATGTAGGCTTGAAGAATACCAAGTATTACATTGGTGAGAAAGCTGACGGAACAAATAAAGTACAACTTTCTTCTACAAATCATGCTTTGACTACAACAATTGTAAATGGTAACGGAACTGCTACAACTGATGTAAACGCTGCTAAAAACATCAAGGTTACAGTAAATAAGACTACTCAAAAGAATGTATTGAAACTTGACAAACAATATTATCTGTTTGTTGAATTTATGACTAAGGACAATAATAATCCTACATTCATTAACAGAATCGTAATTCCTGTTACATTCACTGCTCCTTCTGTAGCATCTCAGTTCACAGCGAAAGACGGTTATGTTGTAGATGGCAATATCAATGCATACTTCTATAATACAGCTAACAAGAATATAGAATTGAAGAGATACTTCGAGGCTATGGATACTCAAGCTTCATTAGAATTGAAAAAAGATGATGCTGTGGCTAAGAAAGATGATAAGACTTATACTTCTTATGATTTGGCTGTATTGAAATCAGGCGTTTTAACTTTGAATGGTAAGAATTCTACTGTACAAGTACCGGTAGATGGAACAACCAACAAAGAACTTGGTTATGGTAAGGTATTGACTGTAAATGCTTCTAATAAAAATTATAAGGATTCTTATTGGGCATACAGCACAGATGATAAGAAGACAGCAAGCTTTACTATCAAGGTGATGAGTCCGATTGCTGAAGGTACAATAACTCCTGCTACAGGTTCTTCTATCAAGGTTATCGCTAACTCTGAAAAGGGATTCGATATTACTGCCGATATGATTTCTGCTAAGGATTATACAGGTGTTACCACTTACAATATCATGCCGGATAAGGAAGGTGATCCTACAACAAGTGATGTTTGGGAAAGCAAACAGATAGCAAAAGTATCTGTAGCTAAGAAAGGCGGTGACAACAACACTTATATCAAGTCTGTTGCCTTGACTAAATATACTGCTAAACAGGGTAATACTCCTGCTAAACTGGGTACTATCAATGTGAAAGCAGAACCGCTGCCTAACGATACTCCTTCTGCTATTGTTGTAACAGTGGAAGATGCTTGGGGTTACACAACTCCGAAAGACGTTAATGTAACCATTGCAACCAAGTAAGATTAACGTAAACTCTTTAAAGAATAAGTCGTTTCTCTAGTGAGAGAAATACTTAGATATAATAGAAAAACTTTAAATTTATAATTGCGATCCCTGGCTTGTGAAAGTCAGGGATTGTTGCTTTTTATCCTCTACGTACTTGGATCTTTGGGAATTCAGAACAAAAAATCCATCAGTCTACGATATACGTACAACTGATGGATAAATTAATAACAATAACAAAACTTCCATCACACTTCATAGCCTGACGGATTGGTAAATATAGAAAAAATCGTACTATATTGCAAAGATAACACAATCCGATGAATCTCTGAAATCCCTCACCCACAAAAAAGAGAAGCACCATACATTACATACAATACTTCTCTGTGAAAATATGATTCTTACTAATACGTCAACTTCACCACCACTTTCTCATAATCCGCATCCACCAACATTCCCCTGATCCGGACAGCACTAGGTTTCCTTGCCGATCCTTGATTTTTTTGGGGAACAATAGAAGTTGTGGCGTTTTCCCTAGGTATCCCACAATTATATCATCAAAATATTCTCTACGCTGCTATAATCCTGCCTCCCCATTGTAGAGCCATCGCATCCGCTATTCCGGGAAAGGTCTTACTCCTCAGTTTTCTTCTTTCTTCAGGCGATACACCTGAGAAAAATATATCAGTGAACCACTTAGGAGATTTGTTTCCGCTCTTTGAAACATAGATCTCACCTTTCCCGACTATATTTGTAGGTGTCAGGAGAGGTAAGTTTTTCAACCATAGACAGGTCTTTTTACTGGCTTCATGACCAAACTGCCAAGGTTCTACGATCTGGTCGGGTTTTCTCCACCGACTGCTCATGATACCAACCGGATTTTCAATAGCTAATTTTTCCACTCCAACCCTTGAAACATCCATAAAGAACTGAACTGCATCTTCACGGTCTTTCACTCTATCCGGAAATTTCGGATGTGGTCTTCTCTGTTCTATTGGAAGGTTCTTATCGTCGGGGTGATAATACCACCTTGCACCTGAGACAGCAAGAAAAGTACAGGGTGGATGGGCTATAACCAAATCCCAACAACTATCAAGGAAATATTTAGTACCATTCTCCAAAGTTCCACCACGATTGGCTATTACATCAAACATGTCTCCTTTGAAGTGATACTCGGGATGTCCACCGCTGCATTCCTGAAGGTCACAACTGAAAGCCTTATGCCCCAATCTTCTGAAAGCCAGACAAACGGCCTGACTTTCTTCACATGCTACCAATACATTCATAAATATTAAAAGATTATCTGCATTAAGATACGATCCGAATAGCACCTCAGGCCTATATGCTCCACCAGCTGCCCCGTCTCTTCAAACAACTGGAATTTATAGAACCTGATGAAGCTTGTGATTTCGGAATAGAAGTTCTTCCCGGCAAAACTCAAGGGATGTATCATTGGGTATCCTCCAACTTGTTGTGGCTGAAAGGCTCCTATTCCCACTCCGGTTATCAAGGCCATGTCAGCGTCAAAAATGATAGGTTGGTTGGAATTATAGTCGAAGTCCCTGACAAAGAACATTCTAATCTCCTTCTCGCTGATTTCCTTTATTTTGAATTGCGCCATTCCGGAAGTGCTCTCATCTAATGATTCCTGTGCCCGTAATTCCATTTCTTCAATGCTCATATTTGTATTGAGTACTTCTCCGTTTGCTATAAAATAGTTCTTCATAATGTTGTAGGTTTAGTTTTTTGTGATTTAATGGTTAGTGTAATTCCCTGTTCTCTTTTTAGATAAGATATAAGTCCTGCATAAGAATCTACTCTCTTACGATCTCTCGGCATGATTGATAAAGCCTCCTGAAGCGTGAGGATAATGCAGAATCCGGTTTTTAAATCATCCCCATACTTGCTTCGGAGTGATGCTACGTCTTTTTTGTATTTCTCAGGGATAGGTCTGTTGCTGTCTTTTGTCACGATAACACTTGGCACAGCATTTTCCAAGCGATTAGAAACAGAAACTTTTTCAGCTCCTAATATCCTACTTATAAAATCGATAAACATTAAATGCGATTTATATTTCAGAAGTAAGGATTTGAGCTGGCGAGAATAGCGTTTTAGCGATTTGGAAAGGAGAAAGAATAAAAGAAAAGTGTCCTCAAATCAGATTTATAACCATGAATATCAGACACTCTTCTTATGAGTATTGTTTCTTCATTAATAAGGCTTTCAGTGCTTTTTACAGAAAGGATTATATGACGCTGACGTAATACTTAAACAACTAAGAGGTCAGATCCCATTATTTTCCATACCCTTTAATCATCAATAACTTTCCCAACCCTTTCTCTTTCACCATACCTATTTATATATATAAGGCGCCAGAACCAGAGACAGACTTGATCACCACCATTTCCTAAACAACAAATACAAAACATATAATCGCTCTTTCATTTCCATACCAACATAAAATTTAGTATCTTTGTCAACAAGAAACAAAATCAGAACATATTACAATGGCAACAACTAAGAAAACAGCAACAAAGAAGACAGCCACAAAATCACCTGTAGAAATCATTACTCCTGATATTGTAGGAACCTGTGCGGGTAAGATTTGGAACACACTTAATGAATCAGAGAAAGCATTGACAGAAAGAGAGCTATTGAGCCTGACTAAACTTTCCGGACAATCATTATATCTCGGATTAGGATGGTTGGCACGTGAGGGAAAGCTGGAGTCTGATGGTAAGGAATTTAAACTGGTATAAAAGAAGCGATAGAAAAGAAGTGGTTCATTGGGGTAAAAACAACTCCTAGACCACTTCAAACTCTCACCGTAAACCGATAACATCCTGATTCCCAAAAGACAAGCAGAATTACATTTTTCCTTATATATCGTATTCCTGATTTTTGGGGGAGAGGACAGAGATTATTAACATAATAAATACTGAAATTATAATATAGACTAACTTTTTCTCCAATCCATCAGAAATAATATCATTCATTGCATTTCAGCCCCAGAACATGGATATCAAACAAACTAATCAAAAGAATCCTCATTTTTCCACCTGTCCTTCATTTTTTTCCTTTCATACAATTCTTTCCATCTATCCACAAGCTCCCGTTCGTTTATTTCAATATATCTTTTACCTTTTCTGGTGAGCATTGCATTATGGTCATTATCAATCGTAAGGATACCATTAGCTTCAAGCATGACAATTGCAGTCTTGACGGAAGTGTAATAGACATCTTCCTTTTTCAGATAATGTCCTATCAGTGGAATCTCATACTCAATATCACATTTGTCATAGACCCCATCAACACACTGGTCCATTGAATGTGGCAGTCCGTCATCCAGTTCAAGCAATACAGCAATGATATAATCAGAAAAATCGGGTTTCATAGGCTATCTGTGTTTATTATCCAATGAATGCAAATATATGAAAACATGTAACATAAACAACAAATTACTGAATATATTTCAACTTTTCGTTTCAGATTTCAGCAATAGATATGGATATTTGATTGTTTCCTTCTCTCTTCCCATCCTCAAGAGAAAAAGGAGCGGAAGCGGAACGGGCTTTGATTAATTTCTTTCTACTAAAATTGAAAAGTTATATAAAAACATTATTTCCGACCCATTTCCCTGACATTACCGCTCTTCTTTTTCTTGAGGTGGGGGAAAGAGAAGATAACAGAACAATAAAATATCAAATCTATCCGGACTATAACTGGGAAGAAGAAAGCTACAAACCAATTCCTGACTGCTACAACCAACAAAAAAGACTTGAACATCAACAAATATCAATCAACGGCTGGAATATTAATGTGATGACTGGTAAATGAACAGTATCGCAACTCTTCCACATTCTCTTACTCTTTATGACAAATTTGATTCGGGTTAAGTCGAAGACAGGGGTACAGACGAAGTATGAGTATGGTACATAACCGTTAGGATGGAATAATTTAATCACATAAATGCTTATTCTTTAAGCTTTTGTACTAAATTTGCACACTTTTTTATAACACTTTGTCTTACAGTTATGTCATACATTCCACTTACGTTCCATACTTCCGCCTCCAGCAAACCCCTTAACCTGTAATTCCAAGATTTTCCAAAAGACAATTACAGTTACCTTTTTTTCTTCTTTTCTGTTATACCTATTAGAATACTAGAATTCTTTGGAAGTCAGAATAGATAATTGAATATCAGAGCCATATCCAACCAAACATCATACAAACATAAAGGATCAATCTTCACTTCATTATCCATACTTCGGCCGGTGATTATTTTACCCTATCAATTAAAAACAAATTTATTATAGACCAGACCTAATATTTATCGGACATCAAGAAACATTTACAATTAATTTTCAGCCGTTTCCCTGTCACAACTTCCTCACTAAAAAACATATAAGAACCACAACGTTATCAACTATCCCCCAAAAAGCCAACATAAAATCATCACATTATTCATTCTACTTATCCAATTATTATCAGAATTCGAACTATACCTATTTATCGACAAACAAAATATTAGCCGGCCATTAATATCATCAAACCAGACCAGGAAAATCAAGACATGGATTCTATACCAATCAGTCTGAAAGAGGAACTGACATATTCATTAAAACCTATTGTAGATCCTGGTCCATTGTTTTCTTCTTCCCTGCCTCAAAGGAAAAAAAAGTATGAACAAGACTTTTTATGATTCTGATAACCCATAAATCAATCTGTCACATTCTCTAACCAAACCCAAAACAGAACCAAGAAGATCAACCGCCATAATACAGGTTGATCTTTCTTTTCCCCACTTCCTCAATATCAAGTTCTATATTCCGTTTCTCCAGGCAGGAAAGTATACCAACCGTCTTTTCAGCAATCTCCTTATCCATATCTATCACAACACCTTCACCGACAGACACTTTACATATACCTCCGAAAGAAGCAATCCTTTCAAGAACAACCTCAGGAAAAAGCCCGTTCTGAATCCTTCCGGCTATCAACAATGAATTTCCGACAACCCTGTCAGAAACTGTTATACTGTCAGCCTTCATCCCAAAAGCCGACATAAGTTCATTCATATCTCCGACTGTAACCATAACGGGAGACAAAGATAGTAATTCATTCTCACTATTTACCCAACCGGCTGTTCATGACACCAGAAAATTATAACTATAGATCTTGTTCCGAACTAGAATATCAATAACAGGCAGAATATCAAAACACAATCCTCACTGCAATAATTCTCCATGTGGCATTCGGTGATCATTTTATTTCATATCAGCCTGGATACATAATTATTACAGAGTGGATTAAAATCAGGAAACATTAAAGGATTGATTTTCGTTCTTAAATATCAACCATACTTTCAGCAACCTATATCACATTTATTTTTCTGACTACAACCGATAATAATTCATTCCACTTATTCAAATTGCTTCATCATTATCAGAAATTGGGTTGGCAGTAAGGAAGAAGCATATATTACTCTGTTTATCATTCAATATAATCAGGAATAAATAAAAAACTGACCGAACATTATTTCATTTATATCATTCATTTTATCAAATAAGCCAAAATATGAATTTTTACATCAAACCTTGCCTACTATTGAACCTAACAGCTAATATGAACAATTAATGGATTTTAGTTCATTGTCATCTTCTTTCCCACCCTCAAGAGAGAGAAGGGGGGAAAGGGGAAAGCGGAACCTCTAAAACCTATTTTTTTACTGATTTTGGAATGGATGAAATTGAAAAAAGTTATGAAAAATAGGCTTTTCCACCCCATTTTCCCTCTTTTTCCCCTTTGAGGCAGGGAAAGAAAAGTAATCTAATCACAGAACCAATCATCCAAATTATAATCTCTTTGACTTTTAAGGATAAGAAAGATACGAACCACCCCTGACAACTATTATCAATCAACAAAATTTCCTTAATCTCACAACCCAAATTCAGACAACACTATAAAGACCGGAATAAAAAAACTCTAATCGTTTTTCTTTTATCCCACCATTCACAGTCCCGGATGAGATGATTGCCGGCAGAAAATGTATAAAACCATGCCGAGACTATTCATCCGGTTAAGAATATAATGATAAATAAACACCATCATCTGCCTTTCCCGTTCATGGAAATATTTTATCAACCGTCATAGTAATTTAATCGGGGGTAGGTCAGAGACAGAGGTGAGACGTAGTATATGCAACATAACCGGAGGATGGAATAATTTATCTACATAAATGCTTATTATTTAAGCTTTTGTACATGATTTGCACACTTTTTTATTCCACTTTGTCTTTCAGTTATGCATTACATTCAACTACGTTTCATACCCTTGTCTCCGACTAACCCCTTTTAACCTATAGTATCCTGATTTTCCTAGAGAGAGTAATAGTAACCTTTTTTCTTTTTCTATTATGCCTATATATAGGACCTCAGAAATTTTTGATTGTAAAAGGAGAATAAAAAAATAAGAGAAACCTGTTTAATTAAGTTCCTCTTATTCACTGTGTCAGAATCCATAGACTGTCTCCTGCAAACGTTCAACCGCCATCCAGCTACAATCAAGAAGCCTGAATCCGTAACCATCCTCCAGGGTCATCAGATACTCCTCAAAATCATCATACTTCTCCGAGTCACGTTTCTGCTCCTCCGTCAGTTTGATCCTTATGATCTCTCCGATACTGTAATCCAGGAGAATAAGATAGTTGTACTCCATGATTTTCAATCCTTTTTTAAGTTATACCTTTTCAATAATATACTCACCTGCGAAGCCCTGAACTCTTTCCCCATAGCTGTAACAAACCCTTCACTGTTCAGGATTCTGGCCATTTCAGACAAACTTCTGTCTTCTTTTACCAGGTTTTTCAACAATGCTATGGCTCTCTTGTTATTGGGATTGTCAAGAGCTTTCTGATGATTGGTCCTGTTACTATTCTTTACCGCTTGATCCAGTTTATTCAACAGGTTTTCAGATTTACCCAGTCTATATCCCCTTGCTTTCTTGGCTTTCAGGGATTGTCTGGTTCTTTGGCTGATTAATCCGGCTTCATATTCCGCTATACTGCTGATGATATGAAGTACAAGTTTGTTAGCCTCCGGAAAATCACAGAATACAATCTCGACATCACTCTCCAACAATTTACTGGTGAAAGCGACATTTCTACTTAATCTGTCCAATTTTGCTACAATCAGGACAGAATTTGTTTTTCTACATAGTTCCAAAGCTTCTGTAAGTTTAGGTCTGTTGGATTTACGGCCACTTTCTGTTTCAATATATTCAGCAATCGTTTTTCTATCCTTCAAGTAATTCTGTATTATTTCTCTCTGTGCCTCCACGCCAAGTCCTGAGATTTCCTGTTTCACCGTGGACTGCCGTAAATAGGCTACATAATTTTTCTGTCTCATTATTAACACTTGTTTAACGCTCTTCCCGGTTACTAAACGTCCGTTCAATAACCTTTAAGCAGGTTCATAAAAAAGGCTTTCCATGAGATTTCGAATTCCTATAAAATCTACTCCCTCACAGAAAGCCAGTTATCACATTTCCCGATTTTTCAGAGAACCGCTAATACTTTATAATATTATATGTTTCAGAAATTCTCTTTTCATAATCATCGGTTTTCTCCACAAGTTCATCCACCACAGAAACAAGCATGTCAAAGTAAATGTCTTCCCTCTTATCCCTGATTTCTCCATCCTCACCAATCAGATAAACTTCAAACAGGTCAGCACCTTCATTCAAAACTATCTGAACTTTTCCGGTGTGCTTGAATCCGTTGACCTTGAATTCAATACCACATTTTATCACTTTCACTGTTTCAATCTCAACTCCCCAGGACATAAGAACGGGGAGATTGGATTTCAGGATTGACCAGATATACTTGGCCAGTTCCAAATCGTAGTTCTTATCTCTTTCCATAATCCAACGTTTGTAAGTTCCTATCTTCTTCATCCTCATCCCAAAACATCCGATAGTCATTACATATCCTTCTATAATCCTCCAACCCGAAGTGTGGAAAATTGGTGGAATACATGTCACAAAGGTCTTCAGGGGTTAAAGTCGGGTCATTGTTCAGCATATCATAAACCTCATCCTCAAACTCATAGGGACTGAAATATGAATCACTTTGTGTATGGGGATAAGTGTCTGTACAGTCCTCTATGATATGTTCTATAAACCTCAGGCATTTCAGCAGGTCTTTCTTTACCGTTATCTCTTCATCGGTGTGGGCATTGTAGTAACCACATGAGACGTTGATGCAGGAGACCCCAAGCCCTTTCTCTTTCAAGGTCAGAATATCGGTCATCAAGCCGTTCTCCTCCATGTAACCCCATTTTTCAGGTTCTATCGCTTCAATGAACCCTTCGGAACACAACTCGGAATAACCTATGTTTGTAATAAGGTCTGAATTGCCTTTACGGTCAGGCTGGATAACGAATCTCACATCATCGAAGAAAGACATCACCGCCTCAGAACTTCCCTTGCAGCCTGTTTCTTCCTCTCTAAAAAAGACTACTTTCATAGAATTATATTTCTTCAGGCATTCAAGACAGATGAACACTCCATTTTTATCATCGGCTCCCAAATTCTCAAACCTCCTGTTCTTTGGCGAATAACCGAATATAATATCTCTGGTCTCTACTGCCTTGAAATCCTTTGAATGCTTGCAGTGTGAAACCTGGTCGATATGGCTCACTAAGCAAGGGTAAGTCTCTGCTTCTCCCTTTACCACATACAGGTTCCCGAACTTATCCTTTGACACGGATATGTCTCCGGAAAGCTGTTTTATATAGGAACAGAGGAACTTCACCATCTTCTGTTCCTTCCCACTCGGGCTGTAGATACTATACAGCCGCTTCAATAATTGTATATTCATGATTTATCTCTTTTTTAAGTTTATAGCCGTATGGAAGGTTGGTACTTGGATTTATCCTGTCGAACACCTCATTGTCAAACTCCCATGCTTCCTCATTTCTCAATAACCGGCATAATGTATCCGTACCGATGCTTTTATTCTCATAGATACCTTCCGGTTCATTCCAGATATTGATCCGGGTAATGTCGGTGTAATCCTCATACCATTCATCATCATATTCGGAGTAATGCCAGTTCTTCCGCTTGAACTCATTCTCCGCTTTCTCCATACATTCCTTGCAGCAATAATATTCCTCCGTCACTTCCGAACACATGGCATCATCCAAAAGAATGTTTGTTCCACATTCATCACAGCAGACACAGTCGTCCTCGTGGTGATATTCTCCTTTCGATTCTATCCATATAAAATCATCCAGATTGTTCACGTCCACCCAAATCTCCCTTCCGTTCCGGTAACAGGATCTGGTTACTGAACAATGATACTGGTGGTAATCGTCCCATTCCCCGTCATCTTCATCATCGTCCCCGTAAAGATTAAGGTCTGTTGTATCAAGGTTGTATGAGGTTTCGGAATTCTCGTAGTTATAGGCTTTATTCCGACTGTAACTGTACCATTTGAAAGAATCCTGATAAGAAAGCGTGTCTTCCAGTTCCAGATCACAGCCAATCTCAAACTTCTTGTCGGATAATGAGTTCCCATGAATATCTACAAATGCGTTAGCTTCATGACAGGATGCACCCACGATTTTATAACCGTCTATGTAATCACCTTGAATGAGTTTGTCAATCAGTAACCGTTTCAATACATCATCACCTCCTGAAGAGTATTGCCTTTCAAGTAACCTCCATTTATTGCCATCCTGATCCGTAACGTCAGTAAATAGAATGGATCTTGCTACAGCCAATCCTGTTTTGTCCGTTATGTAAGCTGCTTTGGCTTTTACCGAATCACGATAGAATGAAGTACGGTCTTTATCCACCATACATGAACCGAAATCACCCTTGCAACAGTCGCTGTCATAGATACTCCGGAAATCGTCATTGACATGTAGTTCTATATCAGGAGTATATCCATGAGTATAAGTACACCATTGCTGAGTGAAAACATCTCCTGCAATCCAATTTACTACACTTGGAGAGAGCAGCTTTCCTATTTCTGTTTCAAGGATAAGCTCTCTCATGAATTTTCCGGCCCTCATCTTGAAGACCCGGTTACGTTCAACATTGATATAGCGGACTGAACCTTTATCCAAGTCCTCACATACACCTTGGCTTTCGTCAGTCTGATATTGGGAGGAGTAATATGTCTTTCCTATCAGTTCCACCCTATAAGGTAGCTTTTTATCACCTTTTCCTGATTCAATGACAGCATCCATTACTTTTTTCTGTAGGTCAGCCATATCATATATATGTAACAAGGCATAATCGTCATGTTCCCTGCAATACCGAAGCAATGCAGGATTTTTCAGATGGCCCAGCAGTATCCTGTTCTTTCTTACCACTGTACCGTTATCTCTCTTTTCAAGTCCGAAACAGGCCTTGAATCTTTCGTAACCATAAAAATCATAGTATAACATAATCTTCTGAATTTTAAATTGTCGGTAAATAAAAAAAGGAGAGATACTTCCTTTTAATCGGAAATATCCCTCCCCGGAATATTGTCCCGGTATGTCTCAACCGTTTCAGATGAATGGTATCGTATCCTCTTCCAGAACTCCCGATTCCACTATCTTCTTACATAGCTCATGGGAAGCCTTGTTCCTCAGGTCATATCCGTAACCTTCACTTCCCATAATCTTAATCACTTCAACCATACTTCTGAATAAAGTCTGTTGTAGGGTCCTGTGGAATGTAGTCACCGCCGAAGCGAACCTTTTCTCATTCCACCCATAATCGTTCAGGGCATGTTCAAGTTCTTTTGCAGCCTTGAATTCCCTGCTGTTTTCCAATTCATGTCTTTCCATAACCTATAATATTAAACCGGAGATAATTCTGTAGGGAAAACCTCAGCCTCGGAAAAATCGGAAGTTATAAGGACCACACTGTCATCCTCCAAATTATCCGGGACCGAAGCCACTTTGTATTCACCCTCTGATATACCTTCGGGATCATGCCAGCAAACAGTGGCACCAACTTTTATAAAATCATATTTCATCTCTAATATTCATTATTGATTATACATTATTCCTGTTGTAATGATTTAGGGTAAACGTCTTTCTTATACGTGACTGACATTCATCCGGTAATTCCTTCAGAATCTCAGCATATCTTTTATCAGAACAGCCTTGCGGCAATCTGTCTATGCATGTCATAATATCATTCACTTCCATATCAAGTATCCGTTAAAGGGTTCAATAAAAAAGGGAGAAAGATCATGTTTGTTATATTTAGATCTTTCTCCCTTATGAGTTAATTCCTTTTTCGGTCTAACTCAAAAACCATCCGTAATTCTGTGTATCCTCACCCCTTAAAGCTTTTTGGACACCAATCGCAAAATCAGTGCAGTTCTGATTTCTCTCCAGGAACTTGTCTATGTAGGATTGTTTGGCGGCGTCATTGAGTAGCTGCATCAGATCCCAACAAGTAATATTATCCCTGCCACGTAACCCGAAATTAGGGTTTTCTATATAGCCTTTCGTAGCCGCATTGACATTGGAATCACCTAAAATCACCTTGGGCAGTTCTTTAAGTTGTGAAGCGGGTAAAGCTTGGTATAATCTGAGCCTACCTATTATTTGGCAGAACTGTTCCTGTGAAATATTCGTCCTTCCCAGATTTTCAAGAAGTCTCAAATTCTGTTCGGGATTAAAGTCTTGAAATAACTGTAGTGCTGAACTGTATATATCTGCATCACTCATCACTTCCAGTCGTCCGGTCAGACCATCGTTCAGTAACATAAGGTTCGAGCAAACTTTCACTCTCCATCCGATAAAGATTTTAAATTTCTCCGGTGATTTTCGGGCGTATAGGTTTTCCTCGTTCAGACTTCTTACACCTCCGATACATAAATGTACTTCTTCTCCGTTCATCATTCTGCTCATAGACCTGATATGAAAACAGAAAGCCATACGTTGATAATAGATAGTCTCGTCCTCAGGTTTAAGTTCCTCTTTCTTTTTGGTTAATGCTCCCGGAACCCTGCCCAGAATTTTATGTGAAACTCTGATCTCTGTGTTACCAAAGCTTTCACCCGTAAAATAGCTCCTTGCAGCCTCCTCGATCCGGTGTATGAATGTCTGGTGGCTGATTGTAAGCTGATTGTCTCCAAAACTGGGTACAATGCAGTTTCTCTCAAGTTCTTCAAGTGTAATACCCGAAGTGTTACTTTCAATAAAATTGGGATGTTCTTCCTGTTCTTCTTCAGATACGATTACAGCATCTTCGATTTCCTCAGTATTAATCACATCCATCATTCTTGTCATCATTCCGATTGTTCTTGGAATGACAGTAAGTTCATTAGTCATTGTTTCCATACTATTCTTATTTTTTAGTTGTTAATAAAATCCGGCAAACAAAAAGAAGTCGAAAAGTCCGTTATTTCTTCTTCAAACTTTTCAACTTCTTGATTCCTTTCAGTACCGAAGTTATCACCTCCAGCACCGTTATAACTACGTCCTGTGCCCTGTCATAATTCATGCATCGGACGTACTATCAGTTATTGTCGCAGCAGTATCCGTAGCGACTTTACCCGTGGCGGATTTTTTCTTTCCCAATCTGCCACCATACTTCTCGGCAAGCTCGATCAATACGGAGCCTGCCACGATGATCTCCGCTACATTTGCGGCGATCTTCAATGCTTTTACCAAATTTCCCATTTCTCTAATTTTCAATTGTTTGTTATTACGTTTCTATTCTCTTATATATTATTCTCACATATAAGGCTTTGAAGGATTCAAGAAAGGGGAAGAAAAAAAGAAAAGCCGTCATCAAACCTCCTCGATCTGACTTGACTTTCCGATAGACTGCATACTTTGGGTAATCAAGACTAAAGCTGTGAAAACTACTCGTACCGTTGCTATCCCTCGAATTAAAGTTCTAACCATCATCTGAAATTAGATTTAACCCGGAAAATTACTTTTTATAACGCTTGAAGCTACGCACCTTAATTCTAATGGTGCTGAATAATGCTCCAAGCTATTTTCTCATATATAAGGGTTTGGAAGGTTTCAGGAGGGAGGAATGAACGGCCATACTTTTGATATATAAATGAAAGGTCCGCAAACAAAAATCCGGGTGCCCTGTTGTATCCGGATAAAGGAGTATCGTATGGAGAGAACCGAACTGATTGAGGCTATAAGAAAAGTCTGTGAGATACAAAACGATATCAGAATAGACATGAGGGTAAGAGGTGAGGGCTGGTTTTTCGATGCCGCATACATTTTTCTTGGAGAAAAAGAAATGTATGTGACGGATGCATTATATATAATAAGGATAGACGAACTGGACACAAAGTCTTTGAACAGGATATATCAAAAGATTATTCTAAAATAGATTTCCCTCATGAATGATAAAACAAATTGATTCATTACAAAGTGGCGGTTCGTTGAGAATAGCCGCTTTTCACTATAACCCATATTATTTTGGAGGTCTTGAGTTTTTTACCTATCTTTGTAGTAACCCATATATCAGACCATTATGAACAGTAATAATAAAAACCAGATAATCCGTTTTGACTGGGCGATGAAACGTCTGCTCAGAAACAAGGCAAACTTCAGTGTCCTTGAAGGCCTGCTCACCACGTTACTGGGTGAGAAGATCATTATCCAGAGGCTTCTTGAGAGCGAGAGCAATCAGGAGGATGAGTATGACAAGTATAACCGTGTGGATATGCTTGCCGAGAACTCCAAGGGGGAGCTGGTATTGATAGAGGTGCAGAACAATAATGAATATGCCTACTTCCAGCGTATGTTGTTCGGTACTTCCAAGCTGGTCACTGAATATATCAACAGAGGGGAGAGCTATGACAAGGTCCGTAAAGTATACAGCGTCAATATAGTCTACTTCTCCCTAGGACATGGCAGGGACTTCGTTTATCATGGAAAGACGGAATTCAGGGGTATCCACACTAATGATCTTCTTGAACTCACCCCGTTCCAGAAACAGACATTCAAGGTGGATACGGTAAGTCAGCTATATCCTGAATATTATATCCTGAAAGTGAACGGTTTTAATCAGGTAGCAAAAAGTCCCCTGGAAGAATGGATCTACTATCTTAACACTGGAGAAATACCTTCCACTGCCACAGCTCCTGGTCTTGAGGAGGCTCGTGAGAGATTAAAGTTGGATAGTATGACTAAAGATGAACTTGCCGCTTACTACCGTCACTTGGATAATATTGTAATCCTTCGTGATAATATCAATACTGAACGTGAAGAAGGAAGGGCGGAAGGTCTTGAAGAAGGAGAAAGAAAGAAAGCTATCGAAGTCGCCCGTTATCTAAAGTCATCAGGAACTGCAATGGAATTAATTATTGGAGCTACAGGATTGTCTAAAGAAGAGATTGAAAAACTATAATATAAACTTTTTACATAGTATTTAGGAGGAACTATACAATGGATTACGTATGGTTCCTCTTTTCGTTTATGAAACAAGTAATCTACACACAGTAATAAAAGTATCAAGTCCCAATCTAATCAAGAAATAAGTTCATTTTTTATGGTATTTAACAGGAACAGGTTAAATGAATATAAAAGACAGGGGGAGTAAAAGGGGGAGTATCTGATTTTCACAAAAGAAAAACCGCTGAAAATCAGCGGTTTTCAAATCCATTCGTGGAGCTGGAGGGAGTCGAACCCTCGTCCAAACGAGGAAGCCATACGCTTTCTA
>OHBG01000557.1_pt1 | contig 17443 bp, 14 predicted proteins | sample 1577351 | NCBI WGS metagenome assembly OHBG01 (sample SAMEA3879596, study PRJEB24766) | human gut metagenome | biome: human-associated habitat; feature: feces | place: USA | collected 1985/1987 | reverse complement strand
TGGTGAGCCTGTACCACACGCTGGACGCCGACGCCCTCCGCGCCCACGCCGATGAGGTGAAGCACCTCTTTGCCCAGAATGCCGCCCTCCGCAGCCGGGCCGCACGGTATATCGCCTCGGCAGGAAGCCTGCTGCTGGACAGCCGCCGGGCCGAGGCCTGCAGCGCCAACTTTGAAAAGGTGCGTCGGTACGTCAAGCGGCTCTGTACCCGACTCCTTCCCCGCCTGCCCCCAAAGGCCCGGTGTTCTACCGGGGGACGGTGCAGGCGCTGGCCGATCGGTATGTGGTCTTCCACGACGACTGCGGGGCCGTCTCACGGCTGCTGCTGGAGCTTATCCGGGCCGAGGCGCTGGCCCGGGGCTACCACATCATCACCTGCCCCTGCGCCATGCACCCCGACGACAAGATAGACCATCTCTTCATCCCGGCCCTCCGGCTGGCTTTCCTCACCGACAACCGGTGGCACCCGGTGCAGCTGCCCGGCGTGCAGGCCGTCCGGTGTACCCGTTTCGTGGACCGGGAAAATCTGGCGGGCTACCGCGCCCGTCTCCGCTTCAACGAGCGGGCGGCAGCAGAGCTTTTGGAACAGGCCGCCGACCTGATGGCACAGGCCAAAGCCTGCCACGACGAGCTGGAGACTTACTACCGCGCCGCCGTGGACTTCGGCAAGGTGGACGAAGCTGCCGCCCAGTGCGCCGGGATGCTGGGGCTGGAATGATATTCTAAAAGGAAGTGACCCGCTATGCCTGCTTTTCGCCTGCCTGTCCGCCAGCTGGTGGAATTTTTGCTCCGCACCGGCAGCATCGACAGCCGCTTTACCGGCTTCGACCGCGCCAACGAGGGCGCACGCATCCACCGCAAGCTCCAAAAGGCCGCAGGCGAAGGCTATGCCGCCGAAGTCTTTCTCTCCGGCGAACGGGAGGCGGCGGGCATCCCCTTCACCATCGAAGGCCGGGCCGACGGCATCTTCACCGACGAGGCGGGCGTGACGGTCATCGACGAGATAAAGACCACAGCCGTCCCCGCCGACGACATCGCAGAGGACATGAATCCCTGCCACTGGGCGCAGGGAATGGTCTACGGGGCGCTGTATGGCCGTCAGCAGGGGCTGGAAAAGCTGGACGTCCGGCTCACCTACTACCAGATCGACACCGACGACATCCTCCGCTTCGTGCGGCATTTCACCCTTGAAGAGCTGGAAGCGTTTTTGCAGGATCTGCTCGAGCAGTACGCCCCCTGGGCGCAGCGTCAGCTGGCGTGGAAGGAGCAGCGGGGCGTGAGCCTTTCGGCGCTGGATTTCCCCTTTCCGGCCTACCGGCCCGGGCAGAGGGCGCTGGCAGGCGAAGTCTACCGCGCCTGCACTGCCGCGCCGTCTAAAAGCGGCGTCCGGCTCTTCTGTCAGGCCCCCACCGGCATCGGCAAGACCATGAGCGTCCTCTTCCCTGCTCTGCGAGCCATCGGCACCGGCTGCGGCGAGAAGCTGTTCTACCTGACGGCCCGCAACACGACTCAGTCCGCCGCCGAGGATGCCATTGCGCGGCTGCGGGCGTCTGATTCCAAGCTAGCTCTGCGCAGCGTGACCCTGACAGCCAAGGAGAAGGTCTGCCTCCACCCGGATGCCGAGGGCCATCCCGCCTGCCTGCCGGAGCTCTGCCCCTACGCAAACGGCTACTACGACCGGGTGAACACGGCCCTGAAAGCCCTTCTGGACGACGGCACCGGCCGCTTCGACCGGGCCGCGCTGGCCGACGCCGCAAAGCAGTTCACGGTCTGCCCCTTCGAGCTGGGGCTGGATCTGAGCGAGTGGTGCGACGTCATCATCGGCGACTATAACTACCTCTTCGACCCCGTAGTGCATCTGCGGCGGTTCTTCGACAGCGCGGGCGACTGGCTCTTCCTCGTGGATGAGGCCCACAATCTGCCCGAGCGGGCGCGGGCCATGTACTCGGCACGCTTCTGCAAGAGCAGCCTCACCGAGGCAAAACGCGCACTCGGGCGGGGCAAAAGCACCCTCAAGACCGCTCTGAGCAAGGCCGACAAAGCCTTTTTAGAGGGACGGAAAGCGGTCTCGACCCTCGCGCCCCGCCGGGGCAGCACTGCCGCCGAAGAGGACGACAGCGGCCAGACCTCCCTGCTGGGATCTGCGGAGACGCCCGCCATCGAGCTGCCCGCCGCCGACTACGCTCAGGACGGCACGGTGTTCTGCAAGGAGCTTCCCTCAGCCCTGCTGGCCCCGCTACGGGCGCTGACGGCTCCCTTGCAGGACTGGCTGGAAGACGATCCCGACGCCGAAGCCCACGCGGCCCTGCTGGATCTCTACTTTGAGGTGCAGGACATCCTGCGGGCGTCGGAACGGTACGACGAGCATTTTGCCGCCCAGCTCACCGCCCGGGGCAGTGACCTTGAATTGCAGCTGCTCTGCCTCGACCCGTCCCCCTTCGTGGACGCAAGCCTTTCGGCAGGGCGGGCGGCGGCGCTGTTCAGCGCGACGCTGACGCCGCCGGGCTACTACCGCACCGTCCTCGGCTGTCCCGAGGCCCGGGCCGTGGCGCTGGAAAGCCCCTTCCCGGCAGAAAACCTCGGGCTCTACTGTCTGCCCTCCATCTCCACCCGCTACCGCCAGCGGGACGCCAGCATCCGGCCCATCTCAGACGCCCTCGCGGCGCTGGCGTCCAGCCGGGTGGGCAACTATCTGGCCTTCTTCCCCAGCTATGCCTATCTGCGGCAGGTGTGGGAGGACTTCACCGCCCGCTACCCGGACATCGGCACACTGGTACAGGAGAGCGGTCTGGACGACGCCGGACGGGCGGCGTTCCTCGAGCGGTTTTCGCCCTGCCCGGAGAAGACGCTTCTCGGCTTCGGGGTCATGGGCGGCATCTTCGGCGAGGGCGTGGACCTCGCGGGCGACCGGCTCATCGGCTGCGCCATCGTGGGCGTGGGCCTGCCGCAGGTGAGTCCCCGTCAGGAGATGCTGCGCCGCTACTACGACGCCCAGAACGGGGCGGGCTTCGACTACGCCTACCGCTGGCCCGGGATGAACAAAGTCCTGCAGGCCGCCGGGCGGGTCATCCGGACGCAGGAAGATAAGGGCGTGGTGCTGCTCCTCGACGACCGCTTTGCCCAGAGCGAGTACGCCCGGCTCTTCCCGAAGCATTGGAGGCATCTGGAGTATCTGAGGGATACGGAAGAGTTGAAGAAAAAGCTGGAAGATTTCTGGGCTGAATAAACACAAAAAGAGGCAGACTCGCATCTGCCTCTTTTTCCATGCACTTATCGCTTTGCTTTCGCCGTCTTTTTCCGCATGATGTCCCACGAGGGCATCTGGCTGCGCAGGGTATCCCACGCCGTCATCCGGACGCTCGTCCGGGTGCGCAGACCTTCGAAAGCCTCATCGAGGTACTGCATCTCAGCCACAGCATGCATCGCGTGGTCGGAGACGCAGAGACGTCCCAGCGGGGTCTTACAGAGCGCCAGGACCATGGCGTCCATCTTCCGGCGGCCGGGCGTACCGGCACGGTAGCAGTCGGTGTTCTCCTTGTCGTCCACCGGGATGTGCGCGGCCTTGAGCATCTCGCAGCCCTCCCACGCGGCATCGAGGACCAGGTCACGCTGCTCCTTCGTCGCCTTGGAGAGGTCGCCGCTGCAGGCGTAGCAGAGATAGCAGGCCGGCAGGATGAGGGCGAGGTGGCACTTGAGCCATCCGTCCATGTCGCTGACGAAGGTCAGCTTGTACTTTGCGCCCTCGAAAGCCGTCTTGACCCGGTAGCGGAAGACGCCCGAAAGGGGCGCGGTAGCCCCGCCGATGGTCATATCCACACCGACGTGGGCGCTGACGACCTTATCGACATCCCGGTGGCCGCCGCTGCTCTGAAAGCCGAAGGCGATCTTATCCGCCGGGCGCTGCATGGCCTGCATGACCTCCACGGCGTGGGGGTCGTTGCCCACGAAGACGAAGTATTCGCTCCTGTTCTGCTTGAGGATGGGCAGCACGTCGGGCAGCTGCCCGGCCTGCAGCGTCACGAAAACGAGGTCGTAGCAGTCGTCCGGGGCCAGCGTGTCGATGGTGGCCACCCGATCCACCGTGGTGCGGCACTGCGCCCAGTGGCGGATGACGAGGCCCCTTTGGTCGAGCCTCTCCTTCCACTCGCCCCGCGCCAGCATGGTGACGACATTCTTTTTGTTCTGCAGCAGACGGTGGGCCAGCTCACAGCCCTGCACACCTGCACCATAGACCAGTATCCTCATCTCTGCCTGCCTCCTTATATAGGCCCCACCCCGGGGCCGGAAGTCATCAGTGCTTCAAAAACGAGAAGAAGCCCTTCTTCTCATACGGCTTTTCCTCTGCGCCGGTCACGGTATAGCCCGTGTCGGCAATGGCAGCCTTCAGGGCCTCGATGTCCAGCGGCTGGGCCGAGACGATGACCGTCTCTCCCTTAGTGTGGGAGGAAGTCACCTTCTCCACCTGCGCAGTCTTGCGCACCACCTCGTTGACGTGGCTCTCGCACATGCCGCACATCATGCCGTCTACTTTCAGCGTCGTCTGAACCATTGGTCAGTACCTCCTAAAAATCGTCATCCACTGGGCAGACTGCACAAGCCGCCCGTGCGTTTTTCGTCATTTTGTTAGTTTTGCCTAACTTTTTATGGGAAACAAAAGGCCGTCGGCCCCGCGCACCCCTCAGCGCCCGAGACAAAAGACCCTGTTTCTCTGTTTCCGTCTTCATCATACCACACCGGTATGGTAATTGCAAGTGCCGGTTCCTCACAGTACACGGGTGTGGTATATTTCTCCCGTCTCTACGTCTTTCCAGTAGAAGACGCCGTTTTCCAGAATCATATAGCTGTGGGGACTGTTTTCCTTCGGGATGCTCAGGGAGCCGGGGTTGAGGCAGACGTTCCTCTGCCCGAACTCCGTCCACGCCGGGACGTGGGTGTGGCCGTGGAGCAGGATGTCCCCTTCGGCCAGCGGCGGCGGGTTCTTTCCATTATAGATATGCCCGTGGGTGGCATAAATGAGCTTTTCGCCCGCCGGGAGGATGCAGTAATCCGCCATCACCGGGAGATCCAGCACCATCTGGTCCACCTCGGCCTCGCAGTTGCCCCGGACGCAGCAGAGTTTGTTTTTCAGGCCGTTCAGCATCGGGATGACCTCTTTCGGCGCATAGTCCCGGGGCAGGTCGTTCCGGGGGCCGTGGTAAAGCAGGTCGCCCAGCATCAGCAGCCGGTCAGCCCCCTCCCGCTCAAAGGCCTCCACCATCTTCTTGCAGTAATAAGCCGACCCGTGCAGGTCGGACGCGATCATCCATTTCATGGCATCTTTCCCCTTTTGTCCTGTTTTTGACTTCATTGTAAAGGCTCTCAAACAGAAAGTCAAGCATGGCTCCCAGAGGTCGGAAACGCTTTTCATCTTTTTTATTTTATCCTATCCCCTTGTCAGTGCAGATGTAAAATGATAAAATTTTCCTGTCCGAAAATCTCATTTTGTTAGGAAGGAAAAAACATTATGGAACAAAACCATGACATGGATGAGATCGACCTCCTCGAGTTGGCGCGGCTTCTCTGGAGCCACGCATTGCAGATCGCTGCGGCCGGCATTGCGGCAGCGGCCATCTGCCTGCTGGTCTGTACCTTCGTATTGACGCCCCGCTATCAGGCCTCCGTCAATCTGATCGTCAATTCCCGGCAGGACGGCAATGCTTCCATTACCAGTGACAACATCAACTCGGCCCGGAATCTCATCGACACTTATGCAGTCATCATCAAGAGCAACATCGTCCTGAACGACGTCATCGAGCAGCTGGGTCTGGATATGACCTACCGTCAGCTGCTGGCCTGCGTCTCTGTGGACGGCGTGGGCTCGACCCAGATCATGTCCATCACGGTCACCAACGAGGACCCCGCCCTGGCCGGAAAGATCGTGCAGGCCATCGCCGAGACTGCCCCCGATGTCATCGTGGACAAGGTGGAGGCCGGCTCCTGCAAGGTCGTGAGCGACGTGGAGATCACGAGCAACCCCGTCTTCCCTCAGACGAAGAAGTACGTCCTGACCGCTGCTCTCGGCGGCATTGTGGCGGCCTGCGGCATTCTGGTTCTCGACCACCTGCTCCATGACTACATCGTCGATAGCGAGGACATCCAGAAAAAGCTGGAGCTTCCTGTACTCGGCCTTATCCCGGAGGTGTAATACCATGTGGAATCCGTTCAACCGAAACACCATCTCCAACTCTTCGGCAAGCAAGCGTTCGCTTCAGCTCATCACCCAGAAGGGTATGCCGTTTGCCTACGTTGAAGCTTACAAAGCTCTGCGCACCAACCTGAACTTTCTGTCCGGTTCCGGCGATGTCCACGCTTTCGTCGTCACCAGCACGGTCCCGGAAGAGGCAAAGTCCAATGTGTCGGTCAATCTGGCGCTGGCTCTGACGGAAAGCGGCAAAAAGGTCGTCCTCGTGGACTGCGACCTCCGCAAGCCTGTCCTTCACCGCTATCTGAAGGCCGGACACAATCTGAAAGGTGTCTCCAACGTCCTGTCCCGTCAAGTGGCGCTCTCCGACGCCCTCGTCGAGCTGAAGGACATCCCCAACCTGACGTTCCTGCCGGCCGGCACCACCCCTCCCAACCCTTCTGAGCTGCTCAGCCAGCCCCAGATGCAGGAGATGGTGGACACGCTGCGCGGGAGCTATGACTTTGTCATCCTCGATGCGCCTCCCATCTCGATGGTCACGGATGCCGCCGTCATCGGCCGCATCGTGGACGGTGCTCTCTTCGTCGTCCGCTCCAAGTATGCGTCCACCGACGCCGTCAAGACAGCCCTCGAGAAGCTTCAGGATGCCGGCGTAAAAGTCCTTGGCGCCGTTCTTACCCGTTATGATGCCAAAAAATCGCTCAAGCGCTCGGATTATGGGTACGGATATTACTACTATAACAGTAATTATTCCTATGGTCCCCCCCCCGATGGCATTTCAGAGCCAGCAGTCAAAAAGAGCGGCCTGACGTCAAAAAAGCAGCATAACGGCAAAGAAAAGCATTCCGTACATACGGAGGATGAAGCATGACAGACCTTCATTGCCATATCCTTCCTAACATTGACGATGGTGCCAAAGATGTTTCGATCTCCCTTCGTCTGCTGGAAAAAGAGTATGCAGACGGTGTGCGGAACATTGCTTTTACGAGCCACTTCAACAGTGAGTGGACGACTCCCGATGCATTCCTGCAAAAGCGTGCGGCCGCCTATGAGACACTGACAGCCGCGCTTCCGACCGGACCGGAAGCCATGCAGTTCCGCTTCAAGCTGGGCTGTGAAGTCTACTTCTCCCCCAAGCTCTGTGAGCTGGATGCCAAGGCGCTCTGCATCGGCGATACCTCTTATATGCTGGTGGAGTTTCCCACTACCCACAAGCCCCATTTCATCCGGCAGACCTTCGCCCTCCTGCAGGAGCAGGGTGTTCTGCCCCTCATCGCCCACATCGAGCGATACCCCTACGTCCTCGAAGACCCCACCCTGCTCTACAACTGGGTGGCCGCCGGAGCCTATGTCCAAATCAACGCGGGCGCACTGCTGGATTCTCCAAAACTGCGCCGGACGCTCTGCAAGTTCATCTCGTGGCAGCTTGTCCACGTCATCTCGACGGACACCCACTCCCTGGACAAACGCCCGCCCCGGATGGCAGAAGCCGCTGCTGTTCTGGAAAAGGAGCTGGGCAGAGAGACTGCCTCAAAGCTTTTGCAGAACGGCGACGCACTTTTCGACGATGAGGAGCTGGATGTTTTCACTCCCCACCGGCCCAAAAAGTTCCTGAATTTCTGGATGTGACAGGCCTGTGAGTCCTCTATCCAGCTGAGCTTCCTCTCTATGCTGGTTTTTGTGAAAAGTCATACTTTTCCCTTGACAATCCACCCGTTTCGTGGTATCCTATCGCAGGCCGGTCAGAAAGGCTCTTCCCGTACTGCCCTTTCCGGCCCGCATCCCGGTGCCGTCCGGCGGCGTCCCGTAACACCGCTTTTGCGATGCACCGTATTTCTCAGCACTTCAATAAAACCCGTGTGGATTTTTACAGCATAGATGTTTGCTACTTTTCGCCACACAATGGCCCGCTTCAAGCCGCCGTTGTGTGGCTTTTCTTGTGCGGAAATTTCAGGAAAGGAAGCTTTTTCCCCCATGAACGATACTTTTATGAAGACAAAACCGGTGTTCCCGCTGCTGGTGTCGATGGCTCTGCCCAACGTCATCTCCATGCTGGTGAACTCGCTGTACAACATCGTGGACAGCCTCTTTGTGGCCCAGATCAACGAGCAGGCCATGACGGCCCTCTCCCTCGTGTTCCCCATCCAGAACTTCGTGAACGCCGTTGCCATCGGCTTCGGCGTGGGCATCAACGCCCTCGTGGCCCTTTACCGGGGCGCAGGCGACCACGACAGGGCGGACGCCGCCGCCACCCACGGCATGGCCCTCTCGGTGCTCCACGGCATCCTCTGCACGCTGGCAGCTACCACCATCATGCCCGGCTTCCTGGCCCGGTTCACCGCCGACGGCACCATCGTCTCTATGGGCGTGACCTACTCCACCATCGTTTTCCTGTTCGCTACCGTGAACATGGCCAGCCTCGCCTTTGAGAAGCTCTTCCAGGCCGTGGGCCGGATGAAGCTCACCATGATCGCCCTCATCTCGGGCTGTGTCTGCAACATCCTGCTGGACCCCGTCCTCATCTTCGGCCTCGGCCCGGTGCCTGCCATGGGCATTGCAGGCGCGGCGCTGGCTACCGGCATCGGACAGGCCGCCACTCTCGTCATCTACCTCGTGGTCTACAACACCACCGAGTCGCCCGTCCATCTGCGCCGGAAGGCCCTGCGGCCTGACCTCTCTCTCGAAGGCCGTCTCTACGCCATCGGTGTGCCTGCCATCCTGAATCTGGCCCTGCCCTCCATGCTGGTCACCTTCCTCAACGGCCTGCTGGCGGCCTTCTCCGAAAGCTATGTGGTGGTGCTGGGCATCTACTATAAGCTCCAGACTTTCCTCTATCTGCCCGCCAGCGGCATCGTGCAGGGAATGCGCCCCCTCGTCGGCTACAACTACGGTGCAAAAGAACACGCCCGCGTGGCAAAGCTCTACCAGCTCACCCTCGGCATGAGCGCCGTCATCATGGCGGCAGGCACCGTCATCTGTATGGCCGCTTCCGCGCCCCTCATCGGCCTGTTCTCCTCCAACCCCGAGACCATCGCCATCGGCCAGACCGCCCTGCGCATCATCTGCCTCGGCTTTGTGGTGTCGGCGGTGTCCACCACCTCTTCCGGCGCGCTGGAAGGTCTGGGCAAGGGTGCGGCCTCGCTGGTCATCTCCCTCTGCCGGTACGTCATCTTCATCATGCCGCTGGCGTGGCTGCTCTGCCGCCAGCTCGGCCCCACCGGCGTCTGGCACGCCTTCTGGGTCACGGAAGTGCTGTCGGCTGTCATCGCCTTTGCGGTGTATCGGAAGAGCGTAATTAAGAAGTAAGAGAAAGCCCGATGCATCGCATCGGGCTTTCTCTGTTATCTATCTTCCGGCACCAGCGCACACACCAGCCGCACCATCCACGGCAAAAAAGGCAGCCAGAGCAGGGCGCAGCAGACGTTGAAGGCGGTGTGGGCGTTGGCGATTTGCCGGGAAATGACTTCCAGCTCCGGGCCTTTGGGGGAGATAAGCTCCACCAGCCGGACGAACCAGGGCAGCAGCACCGCCGCCAGCAGACTCCCGCTGAGGTTGAAGCAGCTGTGGGCCAGTGCGGCGCGGGCGGCGTCCTTCCCCTGCCCGATGCAGGCCAGCAGGGCCGTGACCGTCGTGCCGATGTTGTCGCCCAGAAGGACCGGCACCGCCCCGTCAAGGCCCAGCACGCTGTGGATGCCGTCCGGCCCGGCCTGACGGGCCACGTTCTGCAGCAGCGCGATGGTGGCCGAACTGCTCTGCACCACCATGGTCATGGAGAGGCCCAGCAGGATGCCCAGAAGCGGCGACTCCTTCACCCGGGTCATCCAGTCGAGAAAGACCGCCTGCCCGGCCAGCGGCTGTAAAGCCCGGCCCAGGATGTCGATGCCCTCGAAGAGCAGCCCGAAGGAGAACACCGCCTCTCCCACGGCCTGCCAGCGGGGCCTGCGGGCCGCGAAGTCGAGGAGGAAGCCCAGAAACAGCACCGGGTACACCAGCGTCTGGACATCGAAGGCGATGAGCTGTGCCGTCATGGTGGTGCCGATGTTGATGCCGTAGATGACGGCCACCGCCCGGGGCAGTTCCAGCAGCCCGGCGCTGACGAAGCCGATGACCATCACCGTCGCCGCCGAGCTGCTTTGGAGCACTGCTGTCACGGCCAGCCCGGTGAGGACGCCCAGCAGCGGCGTGGCCGTCAGCCGGGCCAGCAGCCGCTTCATGGCGTCGCCCGCCGCCCGCTGCAAGGCGCGGCTCATCCTGTCCATCCCGTAAAGGAACATCGCCAGCCCGCCGAACAGCGCAAAGAGCATCTCCATCCCCTGCTCCATCCGCACACCCCCTTGTCCGTCAGTGTATGAGGGGGCTGTCCCGGAAATGCAAAAAGAGGACATCCCAAAAAGTTGAGATGTCCTCCGAGACCCGCGCGTTATCTGATAAAGTGACGATTTTATATCGTCACATCGTCCAAAATCCCACTTTATCAGGGTGATAAACTGAGGCTTGCTGATAAAGTGGGTCACTTTATCAATCAGGGTCACTTTATCAAGTTGATAAAGTGACGTTTTATGATTATAGTACGTTATTTTTTGGTCACTTCATCACATGTTCTACCTCAGTAGAGCGTGTTACTTCATCAGCCCCATCGTCCATGCCCGGACCAGCAGGCCCAGCAGGACGACGGCCAGCAGCACCACGGTGAGAGCACGGCTCTGGGTGCGCTGACGCTTCTTGCGGCGGGCCGTGGTCTGCATATTCTGGCGGCTGCGGCTGTTCCGGCCAGAGGTATTCCGGCTGCGGCCTGATGTCCCCCGGCCCGAAGCGGCACGATTCCCGCCGCTCTGGCGCTTGCGGGATGTGCTGCCGCTTTTCTGGGACTTCTGACGGCGGGGCGCTTCGTCCTCAGCCTTCTTCTGAGGCTCGATGGTCTCCGACGCGCCGCAGCGGGACAGAAAGTCCTCCGCCATCCGATAATACTTCTCGAGGTCGCCGGTAGTCAGGGCCGTTCCTTCATAGCCCGCTTCCAGCTCCTCCACGGCCTCGTTGAACCGGATCGCCGCCTGTGCGGCTGCGGTCCTGTCGGAGGCGTGGGCGGCCTCGTTGCGGGCCATCCGTACCGCGTTGCAGGCGCGGCGGGCCGCTGCCGGGTGGGGCGTATCCCCCAGCAGGTCCAATGGACGGGCGGCGTCCTTCTCCGGGTCCAGCAGGACACGCATACAGAGGGTGGTGTCCAGCTGCTGCCAGCTGGTGCGGCCGCTCAGCTCGGGCAGACGCTCGTAGTAGTCCGGACTTTCCTTCTGGCGCTGGGCCAGATGCTTCAGCAGGGCGTCCACGCTGTGAGCGCCGGGCTTTTCCTCCCAGTGCCAGCGCAGCAGCTTCCGGCTGATGTCGTCGCAGGCCGCTTTTATCTCGAACGCGGCCTGCAAAGCTTCGTCAGGCATAATCATCTCTCCTTGTTAAACCTCTCCGTCATGCCTACGGCGTGCCACCTCCCGGCCATGTCTGCGAAGCAGACTGAGAGGTTATTCCTTAAATTAAAAGCGGAGGAAGCCTCTGCCTCCTCCGCCGTACATCCTATTTTACATCATGAACTGAGAATACACGAAGCCGCACAGGGCGATGCCCGCACACACGATGGCGGTGATGGGCGGCACCCAGCGGATGAGCGTCTCAGCGATGCTGTCGCGGGGGTCTTCCTCTTCGCAGTCGTCCTCCTCGTCCAGCGGCTTTGCCTGCAGGCGGGACGGCGCGGCGGCGGGAGTCGAGGGTACCACACGGGTGCCGTACTTCTCCTCGCTCTCGTCCGATGCAAAGTCTGCCGGGCGCACCGGCTCAGGCTGACGGGGCAGGACGCGGGTCGCCTCCTGCTCCGGGGCGCGGGACACCACGCGGGTCGCGTCCATCTCAGCGACAGGCGCATAGCCGGGCGCAGGCTCCGCCGCCCGGGGCGGGATGATACGGGTGGCTTCCTCCTGCGCTGCACCCACGATGCGGGTAGGCTCCTCAGCAGGCGCAGCCGGGCGTACCGGCTGGGCCGCAGGCTGCGGCTCGGGCTGGCGCACCGGGGCTTCCGGCTGCAGCAGGGTGTTCAGCGCGTTCTGCAAAAGGATGCGGTCACTGCCGCACTCGGAGCAGTAGACGGTGTCCTCTTCCTTCGGGTGGAAGGCACCGCAGGCGCAGTACCAGCCGTTCTCGAAGACCTGGGGCATGAACTTCATGCCGGTGCGGTTCATCCGGGCTTCGAGGGCCTTCTGCATCTCGACGCTCAGGCGGCGGGGGGCCGGCAGGCGCACCCGCTTGATGCTCTCGAGGTGGACGACCTTCCTGCCGCTGTAGACATTGCGCAGGGTAACGTCCACGCTGGTGATGGCCTTCTGGGTGACGAAGACGGCATCGTCCATGCCGAAGCTCTCGCCGGGCTTTGCGGTAAGGTCACGGTACTCGAACTCGTCCTCACAGAGGATGACGCCGTCCACGCCCTTGCACTTGAAGTGGATCTCCAGTGCCGTCAGGGTCACGCGGGAAATGTTCTTAAAGGTCAGACAGACCGCGTGCTCGCCGCTGACTTCGCCCTTGAGCAGCTCCACGCAGACGAACTGCACCGGGCTGCCCGGGGTGTAATAGTTGGCCCGTGTCCGCGCGACCGGTTCAAAATTTTCCTCCACAACACTCTCCCCTTTCTCTTGGTTTACTGGTTGGCTTCGCCTTCATCCGGCGTTTCGGGGGCCGGAGCTTCCTGCGGGGCGGCATCCACTGCCTCAGCAGGTTCGGCAGGCTCCGCAGCCTCTGCGGTCTCGGCCTGTTCCACAGGCTGGACAGCGGGCTGAGCCTCGGCGGGCTTTGCGTCGGGGTCCTCACGCTGGGGCAGGGTCTCTCCTGCCATCACTGCGTTGAACTCCTTCTCGTTCAGCTTCTCGCGCTCCATCAGGGCCTGTGCCAGCGCATGGAGCTGGTCGATATGCTCCGTCAGGGTGCGGCGGCAGGTCTCGTAGGCCTCGTCGATGATGTCCCGCATCTCGCTGTCGATCTCAGCAGCGGTGGTCTCGCTGTAGCCCTTGCCCTGACCGAGGTCGCGGCCCAGGAAGGTCTCTTCCTGAGAGGTGCCGTAGACCACAGGGCCAAGGCGCTCGGAGAAGCCGTACTTGGTGATCATCTGGCGGGCGATGTTCGTCGCCTGCTGCAGGTCGTTGGACGCACCGGTGGAGATGTCGTCCAGGATAAGCTGCTCGGCTACGCGGCCGCCCAGACTGGACACGATGTCCTCGAACATCTCGCCCTTGGTGACGTAGCTGCGGTCTTTCTCGGGCAGATACATGGTGTAGCCGCCGGCCTGACCGCGGGGGATGATGGTGATCTCATGCACACGGGGGTGGTGCTTGCAGTAAAAGCCCGCCACAGCGTGGCCTGCCTCGTGGTAAGCGGTGAGCTTTTTCTCTTCGGGGGTGACGACCCGGCTCTTCTTCTCGGGGCCGGCCATGACCTTCATGGAAGCCTCTTCGATGTCCTCCATCGTAATGGCCTTGCGGCTGCGGCGTGCAGCCAGCAGAGCGGCCTCGTTGACGAGGTTCTCGAGGTCAGCGCCCGCAAAGCCTGCGGTGCGCTGTGCGATGACCTTGAGGGAGACATCCGGGGCGAGGGGCTTGTTCTTGGTGTGGACTTTCAGGATCTCCTCGCGGCCCTTGACGTCGGGCAGGCCGACGTAGACCTGACGGTCGAAGCGGCCCGGGCGGAGCAGGGCCTTATCGAGGATGTCGGCACGGTTGGTGGCCGCCATGACGATGACGCCATCGTTGGCCTCGAAGCCGTCCATCTCGACCAGCAGCTGGTTCAGGGTCTGCTCGCGCTCGTCGTTGCCGCCGTACTGGCCGCCGCTGCGCTTCTGGCCGATGGCGTCGATCTCGTCGATGAAGACGATGCCGTCATTTTCGACCGTTCTGATCGCCTCCTGAATAATGGTGTCATTGTCGAGAAGTTTGTCGCATTCTTCTTCCATCAGGACTTTATAGGCGTCGCCGACGGTCATTTTGCGGGTTTTGTATTTGTCGCCGAAAGGCTTGCCGAGCAAGTCGCTGAGATTCAGCATGCCCATTTGGGCGCCGGGCATGCCGGGAATGTCGATGGTCGGCATTGAGGGGTTGGTGTTGTCAATGACGGCAATTTCGATTTCACGGTCGTTCAATTGGTTTTCCCGCAGCAGTTTGCGGAACTTTTCCCTGGTTTCCTCCCGTGCCGACGGACCGACCAAGGCTTCGAGGACGCGTTCCTCGGCGCCGGTTTCGGCTTTGGCGGCAACGCTTTTGCGGAGTTCTTTCTTGGTCGAAGCGATGGCGATTTCCAACAGGTCGCGGATAATGGATTCAACGTCGCGGCCGACATAGCCGATTTCGGTAAACTTGGTCGCTTCAACCTTAATAAACGGCGCTTTGGCGAGTTTGGCCAGCCGTCGGGAAATTTCGGTTTTGCCGACGCCGGTCGGACCGACCATCAGAATGTTTTTCGGCACGATTTCTTCACGCAGGTGCTCTGAGACCTGCATGCGGCGCCAACGGTTGCGCAGAGCGACGGCCACGGCTTTTTTTGCTTCGTTCTGGCCGACAATGAAACGGTCAAGTTCGGAAACGATTTCGCGGGGGCTGAAATTGGCCATTTTTAATCTACCTTTTCTATAGTGATGTTGTGATTTGTATAAACGTCAATGTCGCCGGCTATTTTCATGGCTTTGCGGGCGATGTCCTCAAGGCTGAGCCCTTCCGTGCCGTACAGGGCTTTTGCGGCGGCCATGGCATAATTGCCGCCGGAACCGATGCCTATGATGCCGTCGTCAGGTTCCATGACTTCTCCGGTGCCGGAGATAACCAGCGAAACGTCACGGTCAGCGACAATCATAAAGGCTTGCAGCTGCCGCAGGTATTTGTCCATGCGCCAGTCTTTGGCCAACTCGACCGCGGCGCGCTTGAGCTGGTTGGCATGTTTTTCAAGTTTTCCTTCCAGACGTTCAATCAACGTAATGCCGTCGGCAGCCGCGCCGGCAAATCCGGCGATGATTTTGCCGTTGCCGATGCGGCGGACTTTGACCGATTTTGATTTGAAGATGACGGTTTCGCCGAGAGTTGCCTGCCCGTCTCCGGCCATAACGACCTCATTGTTTTTGCGGATACATAAAATTGTGGTCATGACTGAATAATCCTGTTTGTTGTTGATTTACCTGTATGTAGTTTTTTGAAAATGCTTTTGCAAGCGGCGGCAAGAAAAACCCCGCTGTCGGGCGGGGTTTGCTTCGGGTTATTTTCGTTCGTTGACGTCCATTACCGCCGGATCTTTCGGACCGCTGTTTTTCAGAATGGCCTCGGTCAGCGGCTTGTATTTCTGCCACGGACTCTTGTCGGTGAAAGGTTTGCCGCAGATGGAAAGGCCGAGCGAGCGCAGGGCTGTTTCGGTCGGAATGAACAGGTCCGGACTGTCATCGGTTTTTTTGCCGTCGGCGGCAAAGCCGTTGATTGTTCCGTGTTCGTCAATCAGCGCACCGCCGATGGTAACGGTCTGAACAAAAGTATCGATAATAATCTGAGCGCCTTTTTCATCGGAGTAGCGATAGCCGCTGACGGTACCGGCATTGTCCAGATATCCTTCGCCGTTTTCAAAGCTGCCGTCGATGTCAAGCAGTCCCAAAGCCAGAAAACCGTTTTGACCGACGTCGGGAAGGTCGAGGTTAAGCGACAGCGGCGTGTATTTGGTTTTTTCGTCGAGAACTAGCAGCGCGGTGTTTTTGCTCGGATTAATACGGAAAGCCGTTGCTTTCAGTTTGCCGCCGTTAATCGTTTCAAGATTGTAGCGGTTGTTGTCTTTGACAATCAGGTCGGCGGAAGTCAGCACAAACTGCTCGGAAACAATCAGTCCGGCGCCCCGTTTGCCGTTGCCGTTGGTAACGCTGACGATGGAGGCTCTTACTTTATAGAGGTTTTCCGGCGTCAGCTTGTCGTAAGGATTACGGTCGATGATGCAGAGAGAGTTGCCGCTGGCAAAGAAAGCCTGTTCGGCAGCTTCGCGCCGCTCTGAGTCGATGTCAATCCATGAATCGTCGACGACGGCAACCGTGTCTTTACTGCCCGAACCGCTGTCAATAATGCCGGAAGATTCTTCAATCTGCGGTTTTTCGGGTTCAAATTCGGAAGCGGACAGGGCACCGCCGGTTTCATTGATGCCGCTGCCGTCGATAATGACGCCGGCCTCTTCTTCAATCGTGCCGGTTTCCGGCGGCATGACCAGCGTTTCGGTGCCGATTTCCGGCAGCATTTTGGTTATGCTGCCGTTGGAAATTACGCCGGAATCTTCAACGATTTCGGTTACCGGCGCTTCAACGACGTCGACCGTTTCAAGCAAAACGACGTCGCCGGGAACTTCGGCAATCTGAAGCGTGTCGTCGGCAGGAATTTCCAGAACTTCCTGTGTGACGGGAACCATTTGGCACATTGGCAGCGGCTGGCCTTTTTCGTCCAGCTGGCCGGGGGTCATGGCGCAGATGCTGTAGTTTTCGTCCGCCGGCAGAACATTTTGTTCGGTCATTTCCTGCAGGGAACTAAATTCGGAAGCTTCGGCCTTTTTGATTTCCGGCTCAAATTTGCATCTGACCGGGTCGGAAATGCGCTCGGCTTCAATCAGCGCCTGTCTTTCGGCAGCGAGTTCGTCGGGATGAACACGGGTAGCGAGCTGTTTTTCAAAGCCGGGGAGGTTGCGCAGGTTGGATACGGCGTCGGCAAAGGCGTCTTCAACCAGACGGATTTCGGCATTGTATTCGCCGTCGCTGACTTCGCCGTAGCCGGTTGAAGTTCCTTTCCAGTAAACGTTGGTTTTGGTTATGTCCATCAGCCGCCAGGTTACGGTCATTTCCGAAGAACCGGTGCGTTTGTCTTCGGCGGCGGACTTGTCCCAGTCGTATTCATCGCACAGGTTCATGTAATAGTCGGTAATTTCCGCGGTCAGGATATATTCGGGCAACGGCGAGGGACTGGTTTCCAGACACAGGCCGGAAGGCATTTTTCTGATCGGATAGCAGTTGCCGACCATTTCGTTGAAAATGGGAATGAACTTCATATCCTTCTGCATAATCCGCCCCTGATTGAGAATGGCGTCCTTTTCAAAACGGCGGCAGCCGAAAATGCGGAAACGGTATTGTCCGAGTTTGGTGGAGTAAGGCGTGTACTGTCTGCCTTTTTTGATGCGGAAATCGACGTATTCAAGGGTTATCGGGGCAAAATTTTTGCAATCGCGATA
>OHBG01000554.1_pt1 | contig 17542 bp, 9 predicted proteins | sample 1577351 | NCBI WGS metagenome assembly OHBG01 (sample SAMEA3879596, study PRJEB24766) | human gut metagenome | biome: human-associated habitat; feature: feces | place: USA | collected 1985/1987 | reverse complement strand
GTCTAATCAAGCAGGTTGTCCCTTTGCAATATGGATAGGCAATAAAATCCATATTGTGAGGGAACGACTGGACAAATATATAGATAAGCAGTTTAGAATTTAGGAGGATACAATGGCGACAAAAAGAAAAGATAAATCAAGGGTTGTTCTGAAAACCGGAGAGGTTCAGAGAAAAGACGGTACTTATCAATTTAGCTGGCAGGACAGCCAGATGAAAAGAAGATTTGTTTACGCAAGAACTTTAGATGATTTGAGAGAAAAAGAGAAGCGTATTCAGAAAGATAAATGTGATGGTATTAAGACTGAAGCACGATACACAACCATTGATGAATTATTTGACCTTTGGGCAAATATGAAAAGAGGGCTGAAGAATAATACCTTTGAAAATTACAAATATATGTACAATACTTTTGTGCGACCAGTGATTGGAAGTAAAAGAATATCAACGCTGAAGAAATCGGATATTAAGAAATACTACAATTATCTTGTTGATGAAAGAAATTTGAAGCCTTCAACGATTGATAATATACATACAGTTCTTCATCAGGTTTTACAGATTGCTGTCGATGACGATTTTATCAGAAATAACCCGTCAGATAATGTGTTGAGAGAATTGAAAAAAACACATTGTTTTCAGTCGGAAAAGCGTAGAGCGTTGACGAAACCGGAGCAGGAGCTATTTCTGAATTTCCTGAAAACCCACCCTGTATATGAACACTGGTATCCAGTCTTTGCAGTAATGATAGGAACTGGACTTCGTGTGGGAGAAGTGACCGGATTGAGATGGTGTGATATTGATATGGAAAGTGGAATGATTGATGTTAATCATACTCTTGTATATTATGACCATAGGGCTGAGGGAAGTAAAAGCGGCTGTTATTTCAATGTAAATACAACGAAGACTCCGGCGAGTATGAGGCAGGTTCCAATGCTTGGTTTTGTGAGAGAAGCATTTGAACAGGAGAAACAGAAGCAGGAAGATTTAGGACTTCATTGCGAGGTCACGATTGACGGATATACAGATTTTATTTTCATCAATCGTTTTGGTCAGGCACAGCACCAAGCCACACTCAACAAAGCAATTCGAAGAATTATCCGTGATTGCAATGATGAGCAGTTTTTGCACAGTGATGAACCTGATGTGTTACTTCCTCATTTTAGCTGTCACTCGCTTAGACATACATTTACAACAAGAATGTGTGAAGCTGGAGTAAATATAAAGGTCATTCAAGACGCACTCGGACATTCAGACATTTCAACCACACTGAACATCTATGCAGATGTTACAAAGGAAATGAAAGCGGCAGAGTTCAAAGGATTGGATAGCTACTTCGTAGTATAATATTGGACTTCACATACAGAAAGAGAACATACAGAGTGTTGTGTGTTCTTTTTTCTTGTTCTGAAGCAGGAAAAGATAAGGCAGCGTTACTTTGATGTGGATTGACATTGTAAATAAGAGAAGTTATAATTTCTTGTATATGAATATGCTCTTGCATATACTACTATCGCCCTACATCATTTACATCATATTTTACATCATTTGCCCGCAAAGTGACTCAAAGTAGAGCAAAAATATGAAGTATGGGGGATAATTGGAATATGGAGAATTTAATAGTATTAACACCAGCTTGGTCGAGTATGAAAGAACCACAAAAAGGGTCCCGACAATGAAGTCCTTAGATGGTGTAAATAAGAAAAATGATGTAAATAATACAGCTTCTGAAGCACCTGAAAAAAATGTAAAAACTGAGTCTGAAAAGATTGATTTTTCTAAGGTAAAGGTAGAGCCTTTATTTGAGGAATTTGTTGATTTTGATACATTCAGCAAGTCAGATTTCCGTGCAGTAAAGGTTAAAGAGTGTGTTGCAGTACCGAAGTCAAAGAAACTGTTACAGTTTACTCTTGATGACGGAACAGGCACAGACAGAACCATTTTAAGCGGTATTCATAGCTTTTATGAGCCGGAAGAACTGGTTGGAAAGACTCTTATTGCTATCACAAATCTTCCACCGAGAGCTATGATGGGCATTGACTCTTGCGGTATGCTCCTCAGTGCTATCCACGAAGAAGAAGGCGAAGAAAAGCTCCATCTTCTGATGGTTGATGACCACATTCCGGCAGGCGCAAAGCTCTATTAAGATGATGTAAAGATGTACCGTTTTACCAAATAAACGGGACATACTTCATTTGATAAAAAACTGAAAAAACAGCGATTTACATCAAACTTACATCATTTGATGCAGAAATCGGTGCAAGCAAGAAAAAATCGCATAATTAGTACAAAGAGTGGGCAATTCCAATCGGGGTTGCCCATTTTTTTAAAGAAATATAAATTGAGATGGAGATAGTATGTTACGGAAGGACATAAAACAAGTGATTTGTTCTCTTGTTTCTGAATTAGATTTTTATTTTGAAGAAAGAGGATTTAAAAGAAGAAAAAACGGACTTATCTATGTACGAAAAGTTGGTACTACTATTCAAAAAATTGATATGGTATTTTTCTCTAATCCATCGTATTATCAGAATGTATTAGCACATATATATCCCCATATGGAGATTCTTTTTCCTAATGTAAATAGTACGGCTAAGATTTTTGCTAGTAAACTGATTCCAGAAAAATGGTTAGATAAATTTACGATTAGACAACCTATACAGATATACTCAAATTCAGAAGATTTCTGCCTTAAAGATATTAGTAATTATGAGTGCCTAAAAGAAGAAATGCTTGCTTTTTTGAAAGAATATACTATGCCTTTGCTTGAACAATTAACTTGCGAAAAAGATTATTTAACACTTTATGAAAATAAAGATAAACGAATCATATGGGATGATAATCAATTTTTATATGTTGCAAGTGCATATTTTAATGACCATAGACTTAAAGAAGCAATTCAAGTAATTGAAGAACGGTTCGGAAAGCCGGGATTACGAAAACGATATAAACAAGTTTTTGATTTTATTGAAAACATAGAATGCTCAGACGGGCATAAAGGAAGATAATATTATGGCGACCAAAAGTTTTAGAATATTTGCGACAAAAGAAGATTTATTCTCCATTTTTTTTGACTTTCAGCAAAATGTTAAAATTCATTATTTCAAATGTGGGCGTATGTATGACTTGGTAGAAATTTCTGATATAACGAAAGATACTCTTTTTGGTATTAACCAAAAGGGCAATCTCCTCAACAGTCAATGGCTTGTATGTTATAATGATACAATGCCTTTGAAGAGAAAAAACAATATGTGCCTAGATAATAATATTTTTTTCTTAGACCAAGAAGTAAATGAGTATTCTGCTGTTATAAATATAGGTGGTGTTTATGAAGATAAAGCGCTGTTTCCAACGGAGATAAGTACAATTTGGTATGAAAAAACAGAATCTAAAGAACTTTATACTATGTTAAAAAAATCGTGTAAAAAATATACGGCTTGTACTCAACATGGGTATTTAATAGGAAAAAACGCATTATTGTGTAAAGAGAAATATCGCTTTTGCACAATAAGTATTGATAGCCCTCAAATATATGAATAGTTTTGGGGAGGTGCTTTAAATGGAATTGAATATAAATTCTCCGGCTTATTTTACAAATCATTATGGAGTAGATGATGAGGTATATAGATATTGTCAGAATCTACATAATTACTTCAAAACAAAAGAATACAGTGAAACTTTAACTATAATTGGAATAACACCCATTGTTGCTCCAAAGGAAGTATATAATCAAGGATTATGGAAAGAGAAAGTTCAAATAGTATCTTTGGGAACTTGTGCAATGATTGATGTTAGAATGGATTTTGAAAGTTATTATAATGCAGATAGTGATGGAAAAATTCAGTTAATTGAAGAAATGCTTATCAAAGCTATAAAAAAGGTAAAAACAAAAGGAAAATTTGATTTAGAAAAATTCAAAGAAGATTTATTGAATTGCAAAGCTTATTAAATGATGATAGATTTTAAGCTTATAAAACTTGCCCTTTGAGGGAGGAGAAATCCTTTTCTCAAAGGGCTTTTTCTATTTATACGGATATTCGCAAGCTACAAGATAAAGCCAAAACTTCATATACTCTAAGCACAAGGAGGTTGAGGTTTGGCTATGAATAACAGTTTAACAGAAGTACACCCAGAGCTTGTTTTGGAGTGGTCGGAGAAGAACTTACCGCTTACACCCGATGACATTACTTTCGGTTCAAATAAAAAAGTATGGTGGAAAGGTGCTTGCGGTCACGAATGGCAGACAAGTGTTAAGGCTCGTTCTAATGGAGAAAAATGCCCGATATGCTCCGGTGCGAGAGTGATTGCAGGTATTAACGATTTGACGACATTAGAGCCATTACTGGTAAAACAGTGGTCGAAAAAGAATAAGATAAAACCGACAGAGGTTTCTATTGGTTCTCATAAGAAAGTGATTTGGAGATGTGAGAAAGGACACGAGTGGGAAGTTGCCGTTAAGAGCAGGACAATAAATAAAACGGGTTGCCCATATTGCTCTCATAATAAAGTGTTGGCAGGATTTAATGACCTTGCAACACTTCTGCCGGATATAGCTGCCGAGTGGTCGGACAGAAATTATCCGTTACTTCCAACTCAGGTTACGGTCTTTGCAAATCGTAAGGCTTGGTGGAAGTGTAAGGATTGTGGCAGAGAGTGGAACACCCTTATTTCTACTCGTTCTGGTGGCAGTAAATGCCCGTATTGCAGTGGGTACATATTCCTGAAAGGATTTAACGATTTGCAGACAACACACCCTGAAATTGCTTCGGAGTGGTCGGAGAAGAACTTGCCATTGAAGCCTGATGAAGTAAATGCAAAGTCGAGGAAAAATGTCTGGTGGAAATGTAGGAAGTGCGGAAACGAGTGGAAATCAGTTATCAACGCCCGTGTGAAAGGTACGGTATGCCCCGTTTGTGCGGAGAGAGAAGTCCTTGCCGGATATAATGATTTGGCGACAACAGATAGTCAGCTTCTTAGCGAATGGGATTATGAAAAGAATAAATTAAAGCCGACAGAAGTATCACGAAATTCTGCAAAGAGAGCGTGGTGGAAATGCAGGCACGGTCATTCGTGGAGTATGAAGATAAATGAAAGAACGATATTGAATAAAGGCTGCCGAATTTGTGAGCAGGAGTATTTGTCATTGTTTCCTGCTTTGGCGGTCAGCTATTATTCTAATAGGAAAGGTTTGAAAGCAGAACTTGGTTCTGACCGATTGCTTGGAATTCCGCTTGAAACATACATACCTTCAGAAAAGTTGGCTATTGAGTTGGGAAGTGCTGACGAGAATATAGAAATAATGAAAGCATATATGTGTAAGCAACGAGGGATAAGGCTGATTAAGCTGCCGATGAAAGGCACAGAACTGGATTATGCCAATAATTTAAAGAAAGCTTTTCAGAGCGTACATATATTTATTTCTTCTGATACAGAGGAAGATGTGGAGATAATCAAAAATACATTTGAAAGATGGAGGGACAGCCAATGAGAGAGAAAACCTATCATCTATACTTAAATGAAGAAGAACGAAGCCAAGTGATACAATCACTCATTGCACTGAAGAACAATTTAGCAGGTCAGGGACGATATACCGACGCAGTAGATGATGTCCTCTGCAAAGTGCTTGAAGCAAAGAAAAAGAAATTGAAAATTGAATACATTTAGAACGTGTTTTGCCGTCTGTTTCCTAACCGGAGCAGGCGGCTTTTTTAATTTCCAAAAATTTTTTTGAAATATTTTTGGAAAAGCGGAGATTTTGGGTGTGCATTTCATACCCCTTTGTCCAAATGAGTGAAGGGGTTCATTCCGGATAGCAAAAACGGAAGCCTTTTCGCTTGAAAATTGAATAAGTCATTCACTAAGACTTTATTTCTGATGATAGCCACTTTAGCAGGTACGCCGTGATTTCTGTATTTCAGAATAGCGAGAACTCCGGTTATGAGTATCAGGTTGCTCCTGATATGGCGATGACAGTCAGAATGATAATGATACTTCTCTACGGAGCTGGCGGAGTACCCGGCAGAGGTTAGAATCCTATGATACAGATAAGCAGTCTGTTCCTTAGTGACTTCCCATAAGCATTTTGCTTGGCAAGGGGTGTTGAGAACAAATATTGCTATGACCGATTAGGAAATGAGTCGGTCAGGTACATAGCCATAATGCGGTGGCTATGAATTTTCAGAAAGGAGGGCAAAAAGAAGTGTCAAACTGCAAAACGATTTCCGTATGTAACCAGAAAGGCGGAGTTGGAAAGACCACCACAACAGTTAATCTCGGAGTCGGGCTTGCAATGCAGGGCAAGAAAGTATTGCTCATAGACGCAGACCCGCAGGGCGATTTAACTACTTGTCTTGGTTGGCAGGATACAGACGGCTTGGGTATCACGCTTGCAACGAAACTCACAGATGTAATCAATGAAACGATGACAGACCCTATGGTTGGTATCCTGCACCACGAAGAAGGTGTTGACCTTGTTCCGGCAAACCTTGAGCTTTCAGCAATGGAATTTAACCTTATGAACGCAATGAGCAGAGAAACTACACTCAAGAATTATCTGAGTCAAGTGAAGAACAGATATGATTATGTAATTATAGACTGTATGCCTTCACTTGGTATGGTTACTCTCAATGCTTTATCGGCGGCAGACAGTGTTATCATTCCGGTTCAGGCTCAGTATTTGCCTGCAAAGGGTATGACACAGCTTGTGCAGACCATTTCAAAAGTAAAGAAGTATATCAATCCGGATATTAAGATAGACGGTATACTGCTTACTTTGGTGGATAGCCGAACAAACCTTGCAAAGAGTACGGTAGAAGCACTCAGGGCGAATTTTGGTAATCAGATAAGAATGTATCGAACACAAATCCCGATTGCCGTAAAAGCCGCTGAAACTTCTTCCAAAGGCAAGAGCATTTATGCTTATGAGCCAAACAGCACAGTGTCTAAGGCATACGCTGAATTTACAAAGGAGGTGTTAGCCGATGGCAGGAAGAAAGAGCGACTTCACTCTCACGAAGCTCGATGATTTATTTACCACGCAGGCACAGAGAGATGAAGAACAGCTTTCAAAAATCCGAGATATTCCATTGAAGCTGATTGATGATTTTCCCGACCACCCGTTTAAGGTCAGGGACGATGAAGATATGATGCAGCTTGTGGAGAGTGTCAAGGAAAGAGGAGTGATTACTCCGGCAACGGTAAGGCAGAAAGAGGACGGCAGATATGAACTTGTTTCAGGACACAGAAGAAAGCGAGCTTGTGAGCTGGCAGGATTTGAAACACTGAGAAGTGAGATTGTAGACCTGAACAGAGATGAAGCGACCATTTTAATGGTTGAGAGCAATTTTCAGAGGTCAGAGATATTGCCGAGTGAAAAAGCCTTTGCCTATAAAATGCGTTTAGAAGCATTAAGCAGACAAGGGAAAAGAACAGATTTAACTTCCAACCCACTGGGTCGGAAGTCGGATGGCAAAGAAACTGCTCAAATAATCGGAGAACAATCGGGCGACAGTCAAACGCAAGTTCGTCGTTATATTCGTTTAACAAACCTTGTTCCCGAACTGCTTGAATTTGTTGATGAGGGGCGTATTAAAATGCGTCCTGCCGTAGAACTTTCTTACCTTGATGAAGATTGCCAGCGTGATGTGGTTGACGAAATCGACCTGAATGACGCAACCCCGTCACACGACCAGACAATCCGTATGCGAAAGTTATTCAACGAGGGCAACCTTACAACAGAAGCAATCCACGCTGTTATGTCTGAGGAAAAGCCGAACCAAAAGGAAAAAATCGTGTTGAGGGGCGATAGAGTAAGACAGCTTATCCCGAAAAACATTCCCGTCAGTCAGACAGAGGATTTTGTCTGCAAAGCATTGGAGTATTACAACAAGTTTTTGCGTAACCGTGCAGAACGTGACAGCAGATAGCCTGTTTTACAGTTCCCCTTTCTCACACTCTAACCCCTTAGTTATATTTTTACCTACCGAAAATGATATATACTATCTCACTTGAATATAACTATCTCAAAGTATATGTCTATCTCTAAGGGGCAATCGCACAGTATGAACGGACGGGAGGTGTATGGTAAAATGAAAAATTAACGAAAAATCCGCATTTGTTTTTCGGCAGGTAAATCTTGTCGTAAAAGAAAATCCACAAAGGCACATCGTAGAGATACGGTGTGTTTTTCAATTTTTACAGGAGGAAACGCAATGATAAAGTCAAAATTCAAAAGAGTCACGTCGCTTTTCTTGGCGACCCTTATGTGTGTGACCACTTTTGCAGGCATTGGCTCGACAACAGCATATGCTGCTTCGGGAGAAAAAGCCGATGTTTATATGGTCGATTTCCCTCGTGATGGTGATGCTAATTACGATGGGGTATGGGGACACAGCAATTTGACCTTGAAAAATGGTTGGCATACCGGACGTTCCAATTTTACCAATCTTAAGGCTATTGGCTCATACTCAGGCAATGTTGCTTATTGTATTGAGCCGGGAATTTCGCTCAAGGTCGGTCAGACAATGAATAAGTATGACGAAAATTATTTTAATAACCTTGCAGCCAATGGGGTTATTTCCGGAGATGAAATCCGTCTTTTTGTTGGTCGTATTTTACAGTATGGCTACCGTGGGACAATCTCGACATCTTGGAGGTCACAGAATGAAGCGGCAGCAAACAGCATTGCACAGGCTTATGCCACACAGCTTCTTATCTGGGAAACTGTTATCGGAGAGCGTGATGCGAACTTCAATCATGTAGCAGCCAGTGGTTGCAGTAATGTGAAAGATGTCATCAATGCAAAGCATCCGCTTCGCAATAAGATTTTCAGTTATTACAACAGTATGGTGCAGAGTGTACAGAACCATGCGACCATACCGAGCTTTTGTAATAAATCATCCGGTTCGGCAAAGACAATAGAACTTGAGTGGAACGGAAGTAAGTACACAACTACTCTGACAGACTCCAATAATGTGCTGTCCAAATATAATTTCAAGGCAAGTATCAGTGGAGTGAGCTTTTCAGTGAATGGTAACAAACTTACTGTTTCTATGGATACTGCACCGAGTAAGGAATTTACCATTACCGCAACGAAGAAAAATGCAGTCCGCAGAGGTGTGGTTGTATGGTCAGAGGGCAAACACGGTCAGAACTCCAGTGTGCAGGATGTTGTCAGCTATGCTCAGGAAGTAAGCGACAGTATCAACGGTTTTGTGAAGATGAAAGTCAGCTATGGTTCTTGTCAGATTGTAAAGACCAGTGAGGACGGCAAGGTTGACGGTATTAACTTCACAATTACCGGAAACGGTATCAATCAGACGGTTACAACAGCCAATGGCGGTAAGTTCCAGATTGATAATCTTATGCCGGGTATCTATACTGTAACCGAGCAGGCATACGATAAGTACGAGCCGCAGGAAACACATAGGGTTACTGTTGTAGCAGGACAGGTTGCAAAGGTCAATTTCAATAACAAATTGAAGCGTGGCGACCTTCAGGTAGTGAAGTCCTCAGAAGATAATCTTGTTGAAGGTATGAAGTTCCATCTTTTCGGTACTTCTCTTTCCGGTGCTGCTGTTGACCAGTATGCAGTTACAGACAAAAACGGTGTGGCAACTTTCAAAGATGTGCTTATCAGTGGTTCTGAACCATATACTCTTGAAGAAGTGGACACAGCTATCCGTTATGTTGTACCGAAAAATCAGACTGCACCAGTGAAGTGGAAAGAAGTAACCACAAGAAACTTCAATAACATTTTGAAGAAATTTACTGTAACAGTAACAAAGAGCGACGCTGAGAAAGGCGAAGCACAGGGCAATGCCAAACTTTCGGGAGCAGTTTATGGTATCTATAAGGGCGAAACGCTTGTAGATAAGTATGTTACTGATGAAAACGGTCAGTTCACTACTAAAGAATATGTTTGTGATACCGACTGGACAATCCGAGAAATTACACCGAGTGAAGGCTATCTCCTTGATAAGACCATTCACAAGGTAGGTGCAGACCCGAAACTTTATGAGGTGGAACACAACCTTACTTCCAATGATGTAACCGAGCAGGTAATCAAAGGCAATGTGGCTATCATTAAACACACTGATGATGGAGAAACAAAGATTGAAACACCTGAAAAGGGTGCTTCCTTTGAGATTTACCTGAAATCTGCCGGAAGCTATGACGCAGCAAATAAAGATGAGAGAGATACCATTGTTTGCGATGAAAATGGCTTCGGTCAGACAAAAGATATGCCGTATGGCATTTATACCGTACACCAGACTTCCGGTTGGGAAGGCAGAGAGATGATGGACGATTTTGATGTGTTCATTTCGCAGAACGCACAGACCTACCGTTATCTTATCAATAACCGTAACTTTGAGAGCTTTGTCAATGTAATCAAGGTGGACGCAGAAAGCGGAAAGAGTATTCCGTATGCAGGAGCAGGATTTAAGATTTACGACCCGCAGGGCAATCAGGTCAAAATGACCTTTACTTATCCGACACCGACCACGATTGATGTGTTCTATACCGACGCAAAAGGTTCTCTTGTAACACCTGAGAAACTGGATTACGGCAAGGGATATTCCATCGTAGAGGTACAAGCTCCATACGGATATGTACTTGATGATACTCCGGTATATTTTGATATTACCGAAGAAAATTCCACAGAGGAAGGCGGCGTAACTGTTGTGAAAGTCAATAAACCGAATATGGCACAGAAAGGTACTATCACGGTTGAAAAGACCGGAGAAGTATTTAGCGGGGTCAATGTAAGTGGTTCTGAGGACAGTGATGTTATCTATCAGCCTGTTTATGAAGTGGCAGGACTTGAGGGTGCAGTTTATGAAGTCCGTGCTGCGGAAGATATTAGTACACCGGACGGTACACTCCGCTATTCAAAGGGCGAAGTGGTAGATACTATCACAACAAGCTCCGATGGATTTGTGAAGAGCAAAGAACTTTATCTCGGAAAATACGAGGTCAAGGAAATTACTGCACCTTACGGAATGGTAGTGAGTGGCGAAACACATACGGTTGAGCTTACTTACGCAGGTCAGAATATCTCTGTTACCGAAACTTCCACATCATTCTATAACGAAAGACAGAAAGTTCAGGTAAGCCTTGCAAAAGCCATTGAAAAGGACGAGACATTTGGTATTGGCGACAACGGAGAAATCAAAAACATCAGCTTTGGTCTTTATGCCGCAGAAGATATTGTATCTGCAAGCGGTACAGTTATTCCGGCTGATGGACTGATTGAGATTGTCAGCGTAAATGAAAATGGAACTGCTGTTATGAAGTCAGACCTTCCGTTTGGCAAATACTATGTCAAAGAGATTGCAACCGATGAGCATTATATTTTCTCTGATACGAAGTATCCGGTTGTATTTGAATACGCAGGTCAGGATACCGCAACAGTTGAAATCAAAGTGAATGACGGAAAAGAAATCAAGAATGAACTTATCTATGGTTCTGTATCAGGTAAGAAGATTGACGAGAACGGAGAAGCACTTGAGGGTGCTGTTATTGGTATCTTCAAAGCTGAAGAAACAGAATTTACAAAGGATACGGCACTTATGACGACTACCTCTGCAAAAGACGGTAGTTTTTCTTTTGCAAAAGTTCCTTATGGCAAATGGATTGTAAGAGAAATCGAGCAGCCAAAGGGATTTGTTCTTGATGAAAAAGTGTATGAGGTCAATATCAGCAAAGCCGAGCAGGTGGTTGAAATTGAGATTGTCAATGAGTATGTTCACGGCAATATCAGACTCACGAAGGTGGACGCTGAATATCCAGATAACAAACTTACGGGTGCAACCTTTGAGGTATATAAGGACACCAATGAGAACGGAAAGATTGATGATGGCGATGAACTTATCGGAAATCTTGAAGAAACCGAAACCGGAATTTATGAGATGAAAGAGTTACTTTACGGAAAATATATTGTCCGTGAAACAAAAGCACCAGAGGGCTTCCTGCTTGATAAGGGAGAATACTCTGTTTTCATTGAGAAAGACGAAACAACTTATTCCGTTGAGAATAAGGCTGGTGTTGGATTTATCAATGAAGCTATGCGTGGAACACTGAAAATCGTCAAGACATCTTCAGATGGTAAGGTTAAAGGTTTTGCGTTCAGAGTAACCGGAGCAAACGGTTATGATATGACATATGAAACAGATAAGAACGGCGAAATCGTGATTGAGGGACTTCGTATTGGCGAATATACCGTATCAGAAGTGGCAAACAATGCGTCTGCCGCATATATCACACCTGCCGACCAGAATGTTACTATCAAACTTGATGAAACAGCCGTTGTAAAAATGCACAATGAATTAAGGGATACAGATGAAAGCGGAGGATATGATGAAATGGGTTCGTCTGATGAACTCCCTTCGCAGCTCGGCACAGGAAATCGTGAAAGCGGAAGTGATATTCGCTTAGAGTATTACGACAGAACGCACGAGGATAAAAGCCTTCCGTTCTTTGGACGTGATGAAGTAATCAATGAAATTCTCAGAACGACACCACATTTGTCAGCAAGTCTGGAAGAAATCAAAGATTATTATGAACGTAATCCTGATAACAAAGACCGCACAGAGTATGTAAAGAGTATTTTCAATAATGATTATACCGAACTTACTTTAGAGGATGGCAGGACAGTAGGGTACAAGACCTTTGAAAACGTTCTGCATTTGTGGGAGGGCAAATACGACAGCAGAACCGCACAGAGCTATTATGATTGGGCTGTTATTGCCCGTCATTTTGAAGCTATGCGATTACTGGGAGAATTAAGTGACAGCATAAAACCATTACCGTCAATGGACGGTCAGATGACATTCATATTAGACGGTTGGGCAGAGGAAAAGAAAACCTCTGCCTTTACTTTTTCTCAGGAGATTATCGACGCTGTTCTTGCGAACGGAAGTGGATTTTCTGAGGGAAAAATGCGTATTTATGAGCAGTTTGAAAAAAGCCTTTCTGCAAAAGAAAATGCCGACTTCTTGAAAAATGAATACGGTTGGGGCGGTTCTTATCCCGTCATAATCGGAGCAGGCATTGATGAGAGCCACGATGGAAAAGGTATTACGATTACGAAAGGTATCGGTAAAGAGAAGCCACATATCACGCTTTCGTGGTCGCAGGTGGAGAAGCGTATCGGGGAACTTATCCGAATGGACAGATACTTAAATCCAAAGGAAAAAGAACACTATCCTCAGTGGCTCGAAAGCCAAGAGGAACGCAGAGCCAAAATCGAGGAAACGAAAAGAAACCGTGAGATACTCTCTAATGCACCACCGGAGCAGGAACTAGCCGAAAAAGAACCTGAAGAAGCGGAAATATCGCAAGATGTGAAATATGAATATCATCTTGGCGATAAGGTGTATATCGGTGCTTCTGAGTACGAAATCTTATCTGTTGATGATGAGAGAGTAATGCTCTATGACTATGATATGCCACTGTTCAATAAGGAATTTTCACGCACAGAGTTTGACAGAAAAGTGCGTGAGAATCCGATGAATGAGCATTTGATTGTAAAGGAAGAACCTGCCGAAGAAAGAAATGAAAAAGAGCCTGAGCCGGTAGTTCCCGCTTGGGAGCAGAAGAAAAAAGTCAAAGGTTTTGACTTGCACCCTGATGTGTCTATGGCAGAACGTCATACCTTTAATCTCAGAGAAAATGAGGTTGAAACAGTTGGTAAAAAGGAACGCTTCCGCAGAAATATTATGGCGATACAGCTTCTTAAAAAATGTCAGGAAGAAAACAGATTTGCCACTCCTGAAGAACAGATTATCTTATCAAAGTATGTCGGTTGGGGTGGGCTTTCAGAAGCCTTTGATGAAAATAATTCAGCGTGGGCAACGGAATATCTGGAACTTTCTTCGGTATTAACACCGGAGGAATATGCTTCGGCAAGAGAAAGCACATTGACTGCGTTCTACACGCCGCCTGAAGTTATCACAGCCATTTATAAGGCAATGGAGCAGATGGGCTTTAAGGAAGGCAACTTGTTAGAGCCGTCCTGCGGTATCGGTAATTTCATCGGTATGCTGCCGGACGCAATGCAGGACAGTAAGATTTATGGTGTGGAACTTGATACGATTTCCGCAGGGATTGCACAGCAGCTTTACCAGAAAACAACCATTGCGGCACAAGGATTTGAAGAAACCAATCTGCCGGACAGCTTCTTTGATGGAGTGGTTGGCAATGTGCCTTTTGGAGATTTTAAGGTGTTAGATAAAAGGTACGACAAGCATAAGTTCCTGATACACGATTACTTTTTTGCCAAGTCCCTTGATAAGTTAAGACCCGGCGGTGTGATGGCTCTTGTAACGAGCAAAGGCACAATGGATAAGGAAACTTTAGCAGTACGAAAGTATATTGCACAGAGAGCAGAGCTTCTTGGAGCAATTCGATTGCCGAATAATACCTTTAAGGGTAATGCAGGAACGGAAGTCGTTTCGGATATTCTTATCCTGCAAAAGCGTGACAGACTGATAGATATTGAGCCGGATTGGGTTCATCTTGATGCCGATGAGAACGGAATTAAGATGAACTCGTATTTTGTGCAGCACCCCGAAATGATACTTGGAGAAATGAAAATGGTATCGGGGCGTTTCGGTATGGAAGCAACTTGTGTGCCGTATGAAAATGCAGACCTTGCAGCACAACTTGATGAAGCAGTAGCAAACATTCACGGAGAAATCACGGAATATGAAACTGAGGAAGAACTGGAGGAGGAAGATAATTCTATTCCGGCAGACCCGACAGTGAGAAACTTTTCCTATACGTTGGTAGACGATAAAATCTACTATCGTGAAAATTCCCGTATGACTCCGGTGGAAGTGTCGGCAACCGCAGAGAACCGAATTAAGGGTATGATTGCTATTAGAAATTCCGTCAGAACACTGATTGAATTGCAGACAGAAGATTACCCTGACAGCGAAATCAAAGCGGAGCAGGAGCGATTAAACAGACTTTATGATACCTTTTTAGGTAAGTACGGACTCATTAACAGCCGTGCAAATACTTCTGCTTTCTCGCAGGATAGTTCATTCTCTTTGCTTTCCGCATTGGAGATAATCGGAGAGGACGGAGAACTGGAGCGTAAGGCTGATATGTTTTCTAAGAGGACAATTAAGCCGCATACTCCGGTTACTTCTGTTGATACGGCAAGTGAAGCGTTGGCGGTATCTCTTGGAGAAAAAGCCACGATTGATATGGACTATATGATGGGGATTTCCGGTAAATCGGAGAATGAAATCTTTGAGGACTTAAAGGGTGTTATCTTCCTAAACCCGCTTTATGAGTATGGAAATTCTTACGAACCGAAGTATCTGATGGCTGATGAATACCTTTCGGGTAATGTCAGGGAAAAGCTGAGGATTGCAAAGAACTCGGCAGAACTCTATCCGAAAGATTATAAGGTCAATGTAGAAGCACTTCAAAAGGTGCAGCCGAAAGACCTGACTGCAAGTGAAATTTCCGTGCGACTTGGTGCAACTTGGTTGCCACCGGACGATGTGCAGGAGTTTATCTTTCATTTGCTTGAAACACCACGCTATGCACAGTGGAATATCAAAGTTCACTTCTCCCCATTTACGAGTGAGTGGAATATTGAGGGCAAATCTTACGACAAAGGAAATGTAAGGGCATATAACACTTACGGAACTTCCCGCATCAATGCCTATAAGATTATCGAGGAAACGCTGAACTTAAAAGATGTGCGTATCTTTGATTATATTGAAGATGATGAAGGCAGGAAAAAGGCTGTCCTGAATAAAAAGGAAACAGCGATTGCTCAGTCGAAGCAGGAAATGATTAAGCAGGAATTTCAGGACTGGATATGGTCTGACCCTGAACGAAGGGAAAGGCTTTGCAAATCTTACAATGAGAAATTCAATAGCGTCAGACCTCGTGAGTATGATGGAAGTCATATCATCTTCAATGGTATGAATCCTGAAATTGAACTCAGGGAACATCAGAAAAATGCGGTTGCTCATATCCTTTACGGAGGAAATACGCTTCTTGCACACGCAGTCGGAGCAGGAAAAACTTTTGAAATGGTGGCGGCAGCACAGGAGTCGAAAAGGCTTGGGCTTTGTAACAAGTCACTGTTTGTTGTACCAAATCACTTGACCGAACAATGGGCGGCTGAGTATTTGCAGCTCTATCCGGCGGCGAATATTCTTGTCGCAACAAAGAAAGATTTTGAAACCAAGAACCGTAAAAAGTTCTGCGGCAGGATTGCAACTGGAGATTATGACGCAGTTATCATCGGACATTCACAGTTTGAAAAAATCCCGATGTCCATTGAAAGACAGAGGGCAATCTTAGAACAGCAGCTTGAGGAGATAACCGGAGGAATTGCGGAACTCAAGCGAAACCGAGGGGAAAACTTCTCCATAAAGCAGCTTGAAAAGTCAAAGAAATCTATCAGGCAGAAACTTGATAAACTCAATGACCAGACGAAAAAAGATGATGTTGTAACCTTTGAGGAACTTGGTGTAGACAGGCTTTTTGTTGATGAAAGCCATTATTACAAGAACCTTTATCTTTATACAAAAATGCGTAATGTGGGCGGTATCGCACAGACGGAAGCACAGAAATCTTCCGACCTCTTTATGAAGTGCCGTTACCTTGACGAGATTACCGGAGGGCGAGGGACCGTATTTGCAACAGGTACACCTATCTCAAACAGTATGGTGGAACTCTATACGATACAGCGATATTTGCAGTACAGCACGCTTGTGAAAAATGGGTTGCAGCACTTTGATGCCTGGGCTTCCACTTTCGGAGAAACCATTACGGCAGTGGAACTTACACCGGAAGGAACAGGATACAGAGCAAAGACAAGGTTCGCAAAATTCTATAACTTGCCTGAACTAATGGCGATGTTCAAGGAGATAGCGGACATTAAGACAGCGGATATGTTGAACCTGCCAGTACCGGAAGCAAAGTACCATAACATTGCAGTAAAGCCGTCAGAAATGCAGAAAGAAATGGTTGCTTCCCTTGCAGAGAGAGCTGAGCAGGTGCGTGGCGGCGGTGTGGATTCAAGTGTAGATAATATGCTGAAAATCACGAATGATGGAAGAAAACTGGCTCTTGACCAGCGTATGCTAAACGATATGCTGCCTGATTTTGAGGGCAGTAAAATCAATGCCTGCGTCGATAACATCTATCGAATATGGGAAGAAAATGCCGACAAGAAATCGGCACAGCTTGTGTTCTGTGACCTTTCCACGCCGAAGAATGACGGCACATTTTCCGTCTATAACGACATTAGGAAAAAGCTGATTGAGAGAGGTATTCCTGAAAGTGAAGTAAAATTTATACACGAAGCCGACACGGATATGAAGAAAAAGGAACTGTTCCAAAAGACACGCAAGGGAGAAGTCAGGGTGCTTCTTGGCTCTACTCAGAAGATGGGAGCAGGAACGAATGTGCAGGATAAACTTATCGCACTTCACGATGTGGATTGTCCGTGGCGACCTTCAGATGTAGGACGGATTTTGCGGACATTCAAAATAAAAAAGAATGTGGAGGTAACAG